>Ga0209544_1000017_pt1 | contig 279143 bp, 235 predicted proteins | sample MesohylPK_FD_187297 | JGI IMG/M metagenome (GOLD analysis project Ga0209544, IMG submission 187297) | Host-associated microbial community of the marine sponge Aplysina aerophoba from Gulf of Piran - sponge mesohyl, lysed by proteinase K... | ecosystem: Host-associated > Porifera > Sponge >... | reverse complement strand
TTCGGCTTTACTGCCGCCCGCCTCAACAAAATCTAAAACGCGTTTACGTAAGTCTATTGAATATCTCATAATATGGATATTAAATCAAAAATGAAAAACTGTCAACTTATTTCTATAATCTACTATAATGTCCCTTTTTGTAACACAAATTGTTAGTTTGTGTCATACAGCATTACTATACTAACAACCGAAAATGAGACAAATATTAATAGAAATGGTATAAGACAAACTATGTATCAAGATATTACGAAGTATATCTACACCCAACGCTTCATTTCGTCCTAAATAGTTTAGCGAAATGTCTTCGCTCATCAATTCCCAAGCAGCTTCACTCGTTGACAAACCACGCGCATGACACTGAACCACAAACTTTCTATGTTCATCCAATATAAAATACTTGATCCAATGCTGTAACTCATCTCGCATCACTTTTTGTATCAAGTCCAAACCAGCATCTTCTATATTAGGAAAATCACCTTCACTGGATGAAGACAGGAATTCTACAGCATACCTCCTTACTCGTTTGATAACTGCCTCAGCAAGTTCATAACCACTTAATATGAGAAACAACTCCTTCAAATCTATAGTGAACTTTAGAATTAACAGGACATTTTGATATGTAGGAGGGAACTCCGATTCCCGACTATCAGTGAGTATTGTCGCGATTCGGAGGTCGCTCCTTCAGAAATGTGTCTTTTTAATTTCAATGTTTACCATAGTTTTCGGTTTTTTCGGATATATTTTTCATAAATCAATATAATCTCTTATAGATCGTGTAGAGAGAAGCGAAACTTATATCTGTAATTTTACTGTTACATTGTTTATCAGTATGTGCTAAATATTGTGACCTTTTGCATGTCATATATGACGTAAAGAATTCAGTCAGGATAAGGAATGTGACGCGAATTTCGCTTTTTTATTTTGCTCTTTTTTGGTCTTTTTCTTATCTTGACCTACCTTGGATTTCTGCTCGTGTCATCATTTTTGCGAAGGATTTGACGGCGAATTGTTTGTGTATGTCTTGTAATTTCATGGGTTTATCTCCTTTGTAAAAGATACCAATCGGTGTTGTTTGGCGACATCTCTGGTATCTTTTTGGTGTTGTTGGTATGAAGTGAGTGTATGACTGGGTTTGTGGGTTGTTGAACTCGGTTTTTTTGCGGTTTTTTGGGGTAAAAAATAATTGTTTTTGGTATCTTTTTTATGTGCTGGGTTCTGGTCGGTTTTTGGGTGGATGTTTTTTGGGTGACGGGTGTCGGTTTTTGTTGATAATGTTGGATGTGTCGGTTTTTTGTTTTTCATAGTGGTAGTATTATAACACGTGGTTGGGTGCGTTGGAAGGGGTAGGTGGGGTCGGAACAATATGTTTCATGTATGTTTCGGTTTTTTGGTTTTTTGGGCGGATTTTTGCGGATTTTTTTGTCTGAATCACAGAAGTCGCAGAGGACGCAGAAGACACTGAAGGAAGAGGGGTATGGTGATGTATACGTGTGTGTATACACCTTTCGCCCGCTGGGGCTGAACGGCACAAACTATAGTGAACATTAAAGATAATAATATAAAGTCCCTGTAGGAGCGATATCCGAATCGCGACAAAACTCACTGATAGTCGGGAATCGGAGTTCCCTCCTACAACTCAAAATGTCCCATTAATTCAAAAGTTTACTATAAATGCAAAACCTTCTGCATATCAGTCATATTATTTTCCGATTCGTTACTTTGATTAGACGCTGTTATTCCTGTTCTCTTTTTCCTTCCTGACTAAAATTGTTATAAATAAACCGAAAACCCAGTATTGGTAAGGAGTTGTAGAACTTTACAATAATTGAAAAAATTATGATTGACTCTAAAAACTCTAAAGTTTTACATTTAATACCAGTTAATTGTTAAGAACATTTCATAAAATAGCACTTCACATATTGTGCTTTTTGGGTTGATATTGGACAGGGTGGATAGAGGTGTGCCTTGTCTGTTAAACGTCTGATTCTGTAGTATTTTTACTTGACAGAATACGCAACAGGTGTTAAGATACTTAAGACTTTACTTTGACAAAAGAATTATGGAGAAATGACCGAGGTATGTCAAAACCAAAAAGAAAACGCAAAAATAGACAATCTGAAGACATAGATGAAATACCACGTTTAGCAAAAACAGAACCATTACAACTGCGTTACTACGGTGATCCTGTTCTCCGTAAAAGAGCAGAACCTGTTCAGGAAATCACAGAAGCAGAAGTCAAACTTGCTGATGATATGTTGATGACACTTTACGCTACGGGTAATGGCATCGGTCTTGCCGCAACACAGGTTGGGGTTTTAAAGAGATTTCTCATTGTTGACATAGGCGACACAGAAGAAGAAAAATTTGAACCGTTGCTTTTATTCAATCCCGAAATATTAAGTGTTGAAGGGGAATCCATCGCTGAAGAAGGTTGCCTGAGTATACCCGATGTCCAAGCAGATGTGAAACGACCAGAGAAGATAGTCGTTAAAGCAATGAACCTAAAGGGTGAAGAAATTGGGATTGAAACGGATGGACTTATTGCCCGTGTACTTCAGCACGAAATTGACCACCTCAACGGAACACTTTTTATTGACAGAATTAGTGGCTTGAAAAGACAACTACTCAGGAGTGAATTGAAGATAATCCAGCAATCCGAACACCCTAAGTAGATCGTAAGGATATGAACAGATGTTATCGATACCTTTACAGACAAAAGTAGACCAACTTTATGAATGCCTAAGCGATTACCAAAAGGTTATTGTTGCATTTTCGGGTGGTGTGGACAGCACATTTCTTGCCGAAGCTGCACAACACGCGTTAGGTGATAATGCCCTCGCTGTTACTGCTATCTCCGATTCCTATCCTATCCGAGAGATGAAAGCTGCACAGGATATTGCTAAACAGATAGGTATCCGTTTTGAAACGGTCAATACTGAAGAGTTAGAACAAGAAGGATACGCAAGCAATCCGACAAATCGATGTTTCTTCTGTAAATCAGAGTTGTTTGATAAGCTACGTCCGATTGCTGATAAATACGATGTCGGAACGATCATCTACGGCGCAATTCCTGATGATGTTGGCGATCACCGTCCCGGTATGGATGCTGCGAAACAGATGGGTATCCAAGCCCCTTTAATTGATGTTGACCTGACAAAAGTAGAGATACGTGAGATTTCAAAAGCGTGGGATCTTCCGACATGGGATAAACCCGCGTTTGCATGTCTATCCTCAAGATTTCCTTACGGGATGCGTATTACACGTGAATTGCTACGTCAGGTGGATGCTGCAGAGCAATTCCTATACGATTTAGGTATTCGTCAATTCCGTGTTCGCCATCACGGTGAACTTGCACGTATTGAACTGGAAGCAGAGGAAATTACGCGGTTGCAGCAGAAAGAAAGACGTAGTCAAATCAACGATCACTTTAAAACCCTCGGATATGCACACGTTACACTTGATCTGCAGGGGTATCGCTCTGGAAGTCTGAATGAAGGGATTACCAAAATCATTGCTGGAAAATAGTTTGATTGGTTAATTTCAACATACAATGCAAGGGTGACATTATGAATGATCTATATGGAGTTTTAACAGTCATTGGAGCATATCCTGTCCATATATTGACTTTTTTTGGTTGTATTCTACTTCTTATTCTTGTAATTCCTAAACGGAAAAGACGACATAAACTATTGTCAATTTTTCCTGATTCCGTAGCTAAAAGTGTCGAGTATACAGTGAACGAAAAACATCTACTTGCGGAAAAAATAAATGAAAGCAGAAGTAATAATCTAAAGAAGAGTTTGGCAGGTTCAATGAGTTCAAAAGGTATGCTCTTTTCCACTCTCGGATTTATTGTGCTTACAATCTTATTCGTTCTTGGTATGATCTTGTTGTAGTTCCAAAAATATTAAACTGTCACTATTGAAATTTACTATCACTAAAGTAATACACTTTATATGTCCAACCAACAAACACAGCCATTAATCGGCATGGAGACCTTCAGTTGGAAAAAATGGGATGCATGTACCCATTGCGGTCTCTGCCTACCTACTTGTCCAACCTACCGAGAATTAGGTTTAGAAACCGACTCCCCCAGAGGACGATTATATCTTATGGGAAGTGCGTTCAAACCGCAAGATGCTACACCACTCAATGAAGATTGGGCAGAATACATCTACCGTTGTTTAGATTGCAGAGCATGCGAAACCGCTTGTCCCTCTGGTGTTCAGTTTGGAGAACTTCTCGAACAGGCACGTGCAATTTATGAACAAAACGTCCACAGATCAACAAGTCACAGGTTTTGGAGCGACCTCGTTTTCAAACAAATACTACCGAACAGAGAAAGATTAGATCTTATCTTTGAACTAATGTGGCTTTACCAAAAGCTCGGTATTCGTTGGTTAGTTCAGAAATCAGGGATACTGAAATTGATGGGACAACTTGGACAAATGGAATCGTTACTTCCGACAATCCCACCACCCAGTCTTAAATATACAATCCGTGATGTCACCCCTGCCATAGGGGAAACCCGTTATCGCGTCGGTTTTATTCCTGGCTGTATCATGAACCAAGTGTTTACTGAAACAAATTTGGCGACTATACGCGTGTTAGCAGAAAATGGGTGTGAAGTTGTTACACCGAGAAAACAGACCTGCTGTGGTGCGTTACACCTACACAACGGTTCTCGTGATCTCGCTTCAGAACTTGCTAAACAGAATATTGATGCATTTGAGGAAGAGCAATTAGACGCTATTATCATTAACTCTGCGGGATGTGGAGCGACACTCAAGGAATATGAGGCACTGCTTGAAAACGATGATGTTTATGCAGAGAAAGCAGAACACTTTAGCCACACGATGCGCGATATCAGCGAGTTCTTAGCTGAAATTGAGATGATACCCCCACAAGGTGAAATCTCTCGACGCGTCACTTATGATGAACCGTGTCATTTATTACACGGGCAACGCGTTAAATCACAACCTCGTAAGGTCTTACAAACGATACCAGAACTTGAGTTAATTGAACTAACAGAATCCGAGTGGTGTTGTGGAAGTGCGGGTATCTATAACATCACCCAACCTGAACTTTCACAGGAGATACTTGAACGGAAAATGGTACACATTGCCGAAACCGACGCGGATATTGTTGCTACAGGCAACCCCGGATGCTTACTTCAGATTCAACTCGGAATCAAGAAGCATAACTTAGATATGAAAGCAATGCATCCTGTGACACTCTTAGACTATGCTTATCGTGGTGTTGCCCCAGAAGATTGGGACGAATAGAATCGTTGGTTGAGTAAAATAATCCTTGTAAATATCTTAGGTTTAGTAATCTCTACCCAACCACATTCTTTAAATTACGTGACATCATTATGAATATATGGTAACCTTTAAAATATGATTTTATCCGATGTAGACATTAAAAGATATATACGCGAAGAGAAAATTAAAATTACCCCTGAACCAGATTCAGATACACAGTGGGGTAGTTGTTCAATTGACTTCAGATTGGGTAATATTTTTCGAGTTTTTGAGCATAGCAAATATCCGTTTATAGATTTAAAGACTAAGGTTGACGCTGATGATCTGATGCGTAAAGTTGAGGTATCTGATGGAGAGGGTTTCACGATGCAACCGGGTGAGTTTGTTCTTGCAGCAACCCACGAAAAACTGGAATTAGCAGACGATGTGATGGCACGGCTTGAAGGTAGAAGTAGTCTCGGTAGACTCGGTATCATTGTCCATAGTACTGCTGGGTTATTTGATCCTGGATGGGTTGGGAACGCAACTTTGGAATTGGGCAATCTCGGACGCATGCCTGTCAAACTCTATCCGGGTATGCGTATTTGTGCCTTTACCTTTGAACAACTTTCATCACCATCAAGTACACCTTACAGTCTGAAACCGTCGAACAAATATGCTGGTCAAGATGGACCTGAAACCAGTCGTTTTGCTGAAGATGTTGAATTAAAGCAAAAGAATGAATCCTAATTCTGCTGAAAATTTGGGCAAATTTATGCCTAATAATTTAGCATATTTTGCCACTTGTTCCCGCTGTTTTTTATAAACATCCCATTACTGTTGGTATTGTTACTATACCAAACATTATGCACTGTGTGATTCTGTCGTCATCAGAGAGTACGTTTAATTGCCGAATTCAGAAAGGCATATACAATTGGCATAGACTTTGCATAGTTTAACCAAAGAATTCTTGTGAAACATAGTTATGCGCTCAATATGATAACACATCACGAGTTTTGATTACTATATTTGATTCATTAGGAGGAAATGCGAATGACACCAAGTGAGGTGGTTGCACTTGCAAAAGAGAATAATATAAAAATAGTTGACCTAAAATTCATGGACCTACCGGGGATGTGGCAACATTTCTCTATTATGGTTGGTGAATTGAACGAGGACTTGTTCACAGATGGTATCGGTTTTGATGGGTCAAGTATTCGCGGTTTTCAGGCGATTAACGAGAGTGATATGTTGCTCTTTCCAGATCCAGCGACAGCCCTAGTTGATCCTGTCTGCCAAATCCCAACGTTGAGTATTACCTGTAATATCAAAGATCCGATTACTTTGGAGAATTACACTCGTGACGTGCGGTATATTGCACAGAAAGCGGAGGCTTATCTTCAATCAACAGGAATTGCTGATATCAGTTATTGGGGACCTGAGGCAGAATTCTATCTGCTGAACGACATACGTTATGGTCAGACACAGAATTCAGGATTTTATCATGTTGATTCTGTTGAGGGTAGTTGGAATTCAGGTCGCGAAGAAAATCCGAACCTTGGTTACAAACCTCGCTATAAAGAGGGGTACTTCCCCGTTCCACCGTCTGATACACTTCAAGACATCCGGTCAGAGATCTGTCTAAAGCTTATTGAATCTGGCGTTGATGTAGAAGTTCATCACCACGAGGTAGGCACAGCAGGACAAGGTGAAATTGACATTCGCTATGACACTTTGACCACTGTTGGTGATAAAATTGCTTTGTATAAATACATTATCAAGAATATTGCGCGTTCTCACAACTTGGTAGCGACCTTCATGCCGAAGCCGCTCTTCCAAGATAATGGTTCAGGAATGCACGTTCACACAAGTTTGTGGAAAGACGGTAAGAATGTATTTTTTGATCCACAAGGATATTCCCTGTTGAGTGAAACAGCACTCTATTACATCGGTGGTTTGCTCGCGCATGCCAAGTCATTATGTGCAATCATTGCCCCGACAACGAATTCCTATAAACGGTTAGTTCCCGGTTATGAAGCACCAGTTAATATTGCTTACTCACAGAGAAATCGTAGTGCTTGTGTCCGCATTCCCGTATATTCTAAGAGTGAAAAAGCTAAACGTGTTGAATTCCGAACGCCGGATCCTTCTTGCAACCCGTATCTTGCCTTCAGTGCTTTGATGATGGCTGGCCTTGACGGCATACAGAATCGAATTCATCCAGGTGATCCTCTGGATAAAGACCTATACGACCTTGAACCTGAGGAACTTGATGAAATTGAATCAACACCTATTTCACTTGGTGATGCCCTTGATGCCCTTGAGGATGATCACGAATATCTCCTCAAAGGCGATGTGTTTACGGAAGATGTCCTTGATGTCTGGATTGAATACAAACGTGAAAATGAGGTAGATGCTATTAATATGCGTCCACATCCGTATGAGTTCTTCCTCTATCACGATATTTAGGGTATAATTATTGCGTTGTAGAACCCCGTTCTAAGACATCATATTAGTCCGTGTGTTTATATAACATAAATTTGCAGGTAGAATAATCGTCTATTTGCCTGACGGGGTTCTACAACACATATATCTGAAGATGATCTGTAAAAAACGCGTTAAGTTGATGCCTTTATTTTTACAATAATGGATTACGTATCCGTTATCAATAAACCTTATTATTATGTAAGGCGAATCTCTGGATCCGCCAAGATAACCCTATCCAATTTGCGTAGGTTTTAGGAGAAATCCCATGAAAAAATTAGAGTGTATTATTCGCCCCTTCAAACTGGAGGAAGTCAAAGAAGCTCTCAGCAATGTCGGTGTTCGGGGAATGACTGTCAGTGAAGTCCGCGGATTCGGTCGTAGCCGTGGACATACCGAACTCTATCGTGGTAGTGAATATACGATTGAGTTTGTACCGAAACTGAAAATCGAAATTGTTGTCGCTGAAGAGAATGTTGATAAAGTCGTTGAGGCAGTCCAGCAAGCAGCGTCTACTGGTAAAATCGGCGATGGTAAGATCTTTATCATACCTATTGATGAAACTATCCGTATCCGTACAGGAGAAAAAGGTCCCGCAGCTATATAATCCCTATTTTTGTTGAATATATTGAATCGTAAGTAAGGATAGGTATTTATACCTGTCCTTGCTATTTTTGTTCATCTTATGTTACTCAATTCATTGGGATTTTATATTCACCATCTTAATGGGAATTTCAAAATTTCGTATAGTCCCTGCAATAGATTAATAGCGTTGTAGGTCATGATCTATTTCACTTGCCCACCTATCAATCCCTCCTACAATGCTCAGTACAGATTTAAATCCGAGTTGTTGAAGAAGGCATGCAGCATCAAGACTCCGCATTCCGTGATGACAATAAACGATTATTTCATCTACCGGTGAGAGTTCGCGAAATCTTCTCGGTAGCTCACCTAATGGAATAGACACTGCCCCTTCAATGTGAACCAGTTCATACTCCCATTCATCCCTAACATCAAGCAACACAAAATTTCTACCAGAATCTATCATATATTTAAGTTCATGAGGATGAATGGTATAATCCTCTGGATCAAATGGTAGAATTGCCTCTTCTACACTGGGTGCTGCCCGTGGTATAGTATTGTCTCGTAAGTTAATTCTACCAGATTCCCAAATTTTGTGTAAAAATTCTTTGATACGCTTAAACATATCCAGTTCTCATTTAAATTGACATACTCCCTACTAAAGCGTTGGGGATTCTTAGCTCTTATATTGGCATCAATTATTGTTGCCAAACGACTCTTCCTGCTTCTGTCTCTCGTGCCTCAGTGTGAGGTCTTACTTGGACTCCACAGGTGTGACTTTCCGTATGCCCTAAGGTAGGAAAGTTGTAAAAGGCGATGCAAGTATCTGTACAACTTTATTGCATTGTCCTATATTTCTCTTACAAAGTCAAGGTTTTTTCTTGACAGACAACAGGAACGGTGTCTACATCCTCGTGCTAAAGCAACGGGGTTTTGACACCAAAGAAGTGATAAATTATATTTTACTAAAATGTTATCGTCATACCCAACGTTGGAACAATTGGAAAAAGTGGTTCGTCTTCAATGTTGCATTCAATTATCGCGTCTGTTTCTTCATCTCGCACTTCACTGAATGCATACTGATCTATATTGTTGTGGTTATATAGGTTTAAAATTTGGAAGTACCACGTGAGTGTCCATCGCTTGTATGGACTCCGTTTTGTAATCCGAAAATCTAGACTATGATAAGGTGGTAGTCGGTCAGAATTTGTTTCTCCGAACTGTCGATTGCAGGCATTCTTGTCATCTGTTAGCTCGTGAAATAACGGTGTTCTCGGATCACCTGTGTGAAAACGCCAACTGACATACAGATGCCATGTTGAAGCGATCTGTTGACTACTACTCAAAAAAAGAGAATGTCGTCGGTCATATTGTCGAAAGATTGTTGTGTTTCCAAATGTTTCTTCTGCAATTCCATAAGCATAGCCGAGTCCCCACGTTAACCTTGAAGAGACTGCTTGTGTTGCGAAGATATCAAATCCTTTTGCCTCTGCGGATTCAGGGGAGGTAAAAATCTGTGTCTGCCGACCAAATTCTCTAAGTCTACCCACAAGATTGTCAAATTTCTTGTAGTAACCTTCCACTTTGACAAGGAAATTGTTGCGGTTATATTCACCACCAAGAATGTAATGTGTAGACTGTTCCGCTAATCCAACGGTTTGAATACCATCCTCAACTGGCACTGACATCAGATCAACAGGTTGATGGTATATGCCCCATGCGCCTCGAAACACTAAGTTTTTCTTTGGACGTACTGCAATTGCAACCCGAGGTCCAATCTCGTAATGTTTAACATCTGGCTCTCGATAGTTTTGAACGATATAACGACCTCCTAAGTTGACAGCGAGTTTCGGATGAATTTGCCATTCATCTTGCAGAAACATTTTAATGTCACTTCCATTATCGTCAATATCTGCGAGGATCTGATTATATTGATTTACACCTGCCATTCGTTCTGACACGCCGTAATCATATTGCGCAGTTAACCAACGCCACTCAATTCCGCTTTGAATGGTGTGTTTCTCTAAAATGTTTGCAGTATATTCTACTTTTGTGCCAACAAAACGGAAATCGCGGTTGTCAAAATCAGTTTCTCTTGTAGTCCTTTCTTGACTTGATGTACCGGCAAAGAGATATACATCTGTCCATTGTGAAGTTCCGAAGGTATGTTTCCATTTTATCCACGCGGTAGAATTATCATATAGAGAATCTAAGTTGTTATCTACATCTTCTATGCGTATTCTGTTCTTGTCCCAACCGTACAAACCATTGAGCGTGAGTGTATCGGAATCTGTCAAATTATACACAAGTTTTCCATAGATATCAGCGTATTGTGGTTTGTATTTTTCATCTATATCCATGAGCGTGAGAATGATGTCCACATAACCCCTTCGTGCTGACAGGAGCCACCTTCCTTTCTGAGTTAGGGGACCCTCAACCATAGCAGTAGCGTTGATTAGGTCTATCCCAAAATTAGCAGCTACTCTCTCGGTATTTGGTGTTTTTGTTGAAATGTCAAATACTCCTGACATCTTTTGACCATATTTTGCTGGAAATCCACCCAACAGCAAATCCGCACGATGTATTAGACCGAGTCCAACTAATGACACAGCCCCACCAAAATCTTGTAAATGATACGGATTATAAAGTTCCATACCATCTAATCTAACTGCGACCCCATCCTTTTCTCCGCCGCGCACACTGAAACGTGCACTATAATCGCTTGCGATGACTCCGGGGAAAACATGTCCTGACCGCATTATATCGTTGTCAATTAATGGAATCCTTTCTATTTCCTGTTTTGAGAGCGAGATTTGCGGTGTTGCTCCGTCATAAATTGTAAATCGTCCTGGTGTGACAACAATCTTCTCCAGTTCAACCGGTTTTTGGTCCTCCTGCGCATGAACCCAAAGAAAGCTTGAAATTAGAAAAAAGAGTATATGGAAAATGTGAAACTTGTGGGTGGACATTTTACATCCTAAGGCAGTGATATACAAGACATGAGAATTATATCATTCTATGTGAAGAATGTCAATATTATAGAATTGACATTGGCTATGTTCTATGCTATACTCCAATACAGGAGAACACCCTATGATAACACAAACAGATATTCAAGCTACCTGTGATGACATTGTCCGTGAATTTGCTCCACTACAGGTCATACTGTTTGGTTCCTATGCGTATGGCACACCATCAGAAGATTCGGATGTTGACTTGCTGGTAGTGATGGATATTCCTGAATCAGAAACGAGTCGTCAAGCAGCAGAGATATGGAAACGTATTCCACGCCGCTTTAGTATGGATCTGCTTGTCCGTTCACCACGAGAAATCGCATACCGGGTTTCTCATAACGACTGGTTTCTTCGCGAGATTATTGAAAGAGGAAAAGTCCTTTTTGGGAACGTTAGTCTCTATAATATACCTTACAAAAAGAAAGAGGATGGTATGAATCCATTAACATTGGAATGGATAGAAAAAGCTGAAGGTGATTACACTACGGTTATGTTGTTACAGCCGAGTCCGATTTCAAGTAAGGATGTCATCTGCTTTCATGCGCAGCAGTGTATAGAAAAATACTTGAAAGCGTGGTTACAAGAGGAAAATATCCCTGTACCAAGGACTCACAATTTAGAGGATTTGCTGTACCTTACTGTTACTACCCATCCTTCTTGGATTTCTTGGAAATCAGACTTTTCAACACTTACAAAACATGCAGTGGACTTTCGTTACCCAGGGAAGTTCGCGACTGCAAATGACGCAGAACATGCGGTAAAAATTTGCCTTCAAGTTCGTCAAGCAGTACGCAAAGCGTTAAAATTACCGCAGAATGAATCAGAAAGCTGAGTTTAACACGTGAGTTCAGGTACAACAATCAACATCCCAAAATTAGAAATCTCACCGCAAGAACGCGCTGAAAACAAACCTACACAAGAAACAATTGATTCTGCCACGCGCCTGTTACGCGAGACAGGTTTGGTTGTCATTGAGAATGTGCTCCCACGCGACTGGATAGAGAAGGTAAACAGCGCGATGCAAGCAGTTCTTGATATGGGAGATGAGGCACATAACGGGGGACACCCAATGTTAGAAATGCCATTTATGGATGCCCGTATCATAGACAACCCTTTTGCAATGCCTATAATGAAAGCTGCAATGGGAGATAAGATTTTCGCATATTTACCTTACGGGTGCAACTCAACATCCCCCGGTTCTGATGTCCAATGGATTCATCGCGATTCTGGTCAACTCTTCCCAGAATTGCCGTTTGCGCTGCCTGTTTCAACAATCGTCGTAAACATCCCACTTGTTGATTTTACGGTGGAAAACGGGGCTACGGAGGTATGGCCCGGATCACATCTCATCGTTGATGACGAGGCTGTCCGCAATACACCGTATAATGTCTGTGAGGAAGAACGCGCAGCACAACTCCCTTCCTTTCAGTTAGTCATGTCAGCAGGTTCGGTGGTGGTACGAGATATGCGGTGCTGGCACCGTGCCATGCCAAACCGCACGCAAATTCGTCGCCACATGCTTGCACTCGTCTATTTTCGCAGATTTCATCATTCCCCTGATGCTCCCGGAATATTCAATGCACGGATTTCAGATGATATATGGACGAAAATGTCCGAAGATGCCCAAGAGGTGTATCGTTTTCAAGCACACGATTAGTCATTATAATAGGAGAAATTATGGAACGCACATTACTTATTCATCCAGATATGTCCGATATTGATAGAGAACACGGGTTCAGCAATATCAATGGTCCATCGCTTGTTCGCGTGCCAGATTGGGTAGACAATCCTTTGGGTAAATACTATCTCTATTTCGCACACCATCGTGGAGAATATATCCGCTTAGCCTATGCAGATGAAATTGAGGGACCCTATACAATCTATCGTTCTGGAACACTGCATCGTGATAATACTGTCTTTAAGGGGTGTGACCACATCGCATCACCCGATGTACATTTAGACGAAGAGAATCGACGTTTCATCATGTATTTTCATGGCAATTATCGTGGGGGACAGGCAACCTGTTGGGCTACATCATCTAATGGTATAGATTACACAGCAACTGAAACATTGGAGAAACAGCAAGGACCGTATTTTAAGGTCTTTTGGTGGAATGGTCTACCTTATGCGACAAACCACAACATGATAAACCGCGGCAAAACACCTGAATGGACAACTGTTTTTGAAAGGCGTGAAACACCTCTCTTTCAAGGTAAAGGCAGAGATGGTACACCACGTCATACTGCAAACCACCTTGTCGGAAATACGCTTACCGTGTATTATTCGCTATATGGTGGGACACCTGAACGGATACTAAAAAGCACAGTAGAACTGACAGAAGATTGGAATGATTGGCATCCATCTCCACCGATTGAGGTTATCGAACCTAAATATGATTTTGAAGGTGTGGATATACCGATTGTCCCTTCAACAAATGGACTTGACCGGGAACGGGTGCATCAACTTCGCGATCCGGATATTTATTGTGAAAATGGTGAGACGTGGCTACTGTATTCTGTAGCAGGAGAACAAGGGATTGCAATTACAAAACTTGCTCAAAAAGAGTCATAAGCAACTACAATTAACAGTTATTGCATTCATCATAAGTAAACACCTTCTATCTGAAAGGGATAAACATGTCAAAAACAGACGACACACTTAACACTTCATATTATTATCCAAAACGGATTTCAATTTATCTACTGTATATCCTTCTCGCACACTGTATATTAACATCCATCGGTTATGCGCAATCCCACGTCGTCTTCGTTGTGGGGGAAAATGAGTATCGTTCTGAAGTAACGATGCCCGCGTTGGCTAAGGTATTGGCAGACCATTATGGATTCCGCACTACAGTTCTCATTGATGAGGTGCTTCAGGGTGGAGAAGGGAATAGTATCAATGGGTTGGACACGCTTGAGACAGCAGACCTTCTTGTAATGTATCTGCGATTCCGTCAACTTCCTGATACCCAGCTTGCGATCTTACAAAAATACATTGACCGTGGTGGTTCTATTGTTGCCTTCCGTACAACGACACACGCTTTTGACTATGAAGAAGAGGATCAACGAGCAGAGTTTTGGAACAATTTTGGTGCCCGCGAACTTGGTGCACCGTGGATCTATCACTACGGACATGGGGCAAGTACCGACGCAACTACCGTCGGAGACCACCCAATACTTGAAGGAGTGAGTCCAGAATTCCACGTCCGTTCATGGACATACCATGTGCGGCCAGATTATCCTCCAAAAGATGCACATATTTTGGTGCAAGGACGACCTGTATTTCCCGAAGGGGAGCGCGGGGGAGATGAAACGGTCAACCCCATTGCATGGACACACACACATTCCGGTGGGGGGCGTGTGTTCACAACAACAATGGGTCACCCAGAAGACTTCAGTGTGAGTGAATTTCGTCGGCTAATTGTCAACGGTGTCTACTGGTGCCTTGAACGCGAAGCACCGCGACGATATGCACCCGGTTGGCGCGCAAAAACTGGACAACGGTGGCGGGATATGGACTATGGACCTTATCTTTCCACAGCTGTCGCAGCGAATGACAATAACCTAACTTACAAAGGTATTGTAATCCCACTCACTCCGGATCTTACAGGTGGGGCAGTAGTTTTTGACACAGACCTATTGCGCTACTCAGGAGGTTGGATAGATGGACTAATTGACTTCAAAGATGTTGAATATAACGGTTGGCATCAGAGTTATCCATCTATTGAGGGAAAACTCTTGTGGGAAAACAAGGTAGGTCCCGGTTGTGCAAAGGATGACAGTTTTGAGGACATACGTCCCGTTCCCTTCGGTCCCCTACCCAGAAATTGGGCACACTGGAAAGGTTTGTATCTTCACGATGACAAAGTGGTTTTATCATATACGGTAGGCACTCGCTCTGTGCTGGAAACACCATCGATTGAAAGTAGTGAAAAAGGTTATGCATTTGCGCGAACTATCCAACTCGGTCCCGCAGCGTCAAGCACCCTCGTCCGTATCGCATCAATCACTAATGGGAAAGCATCCATCTTACCTGAATTTTCACGTGGCACTTGTATCGCTTTGTGTCCATCAGATACGGAACCTGGGGTACCAGAAAGTCTGCTTGCCGCTTTAATTGATGCACCAGAGGGCACACAGTGGGAGACAGCACAAAACGAGATTCGCGTTCGATTTCCACCTTCTGAGCAAGCAATCTCTGCAAAAATTCTAATTACTCCGGCAATACAGGATACACTTGACTTAGACACATGGAAAGAATTTGTTACAGACTCGCCTCCTGTAATGGATCTGACGACACTTATTAAAGGTGGACCACAACGATGGGCGGAAAAACTCGTCACGACGGGACACACTGATATACAGCGACAACTCAAGCCTGAAACTTTGAAAATAGGCGCGCGTACAACGACTTGGAACATTGAAATAGAAGGATACCAACCGAAAGTGTTATCAATGCAAGACCTGTCACCTGCCCCTGATAACATCGGTAATGCGGATCAATACATTGGTGTTCTCGTTCCACCTTCAAAGACTGAAAATTCTGCGTCAGTACATGTACAGAAATTCGATCCTGCTTTGATCGGGCTCTGGCGTTTTGACGAAGGTGAAGGTATACACACCGCAAGTGCAACACCGCCTAAGTCAACAATCGTCCTTGACGGTGCTAAGTGGGGGACCGGACAAAAAGGAAATTGTCTCGTATTCGACGGTGATTCCGAGGCGCGTTTTGACGAAGGCATTACTCACGACTTTGACACCACCGACCTTACCTTCGCAGCATGGATTGCTACCGAGGAGGATGGAACAATCTTCTCTGAAGCACTTGAGGAACCTGAGTGGGTGCCAGACGGAAAAACCTTTTTTATCAGAAACGGACATTTGGCTTTTGATGTCGGTTGGGTCGGTGTTATAACCGGTACTGCGGAAGGTGGAAAAACAGTCACTGACGGTGTTTGGCATCATGTTGGTCTGACGTGGCAACATCAGACTGGGGCAGTGAAACTGTTTTTGGATGGAGAGAAAGTCGCAGAGGGTGTGCTCAAGCCAACGGATGAATTGGAAAATGACATTTGGCGACTCGGATTCACTGCAGAGAATTTTCCCGATGAATCACCTTGGTTTGAAGGAAAACTTGATGACATGCATCTATTCAACCGCTCCCTTTCTCCTGAAGAGATACAGAATCTGTACCAAGGCTTCACACAACTACCGTTGATCGCAGTGTCCCTTTCAGAGCCGATTAAAGGTGCAAAATGGACTGTCGACTCCAAACGTGTTTCACTCCACCTTCCCGATGACTCAAACGCATCGGTTTTTAGATGGGTAGGTAGTGAATCAAAACTCTCAGATTTTGCACGTTTAGCCGAAAATAATGGAATTGATCCCAGCCAACCGTTCGCGATTGACAAGATAGATTGGCCCTCAGAAAATCCGTGGGAATCGTGGATACGTTTTGGTGGGTTTGATTTCTTCTCAGACGGTAATAGTGCTGCTCTTTCCACTTGGAACGGTGATGTTTGGACAGTCACAGGACTCAATGATTCCTTAGACAGACTTGTATGGCAACGAATCGCAACCGGACTTAATCAACCACTCGGACTTAAAATTGTAGATGACCAGATTTACGTTGCCGGACGCGATCAGATAACCCGACTCGTTGATCTCAACGGAGATGGGGAAATTGACCTCTACCAGAATTTTAACAATGACGTTTATAACAGTGAACACTTCCATGAACAGGTTATGGATCTACAGACTGATGCAGCGGGTAATTTCTACTTTATGAAATCGGGTCGTCACGCATTACCTGCCCAACATCCACACCACGGCACACTCATCAAAGTGTCCGCAGATGGTGAACAGTCTACAGTGATTGCTTATGGATTTCGCGCATCAAATGGACTTGGAATTAGTCCCGGTCCTACATTCTACGGAACAGATCAGGAAGGTTTCTGGATGCCTGCCAACCGACTGAACCGTATCACAGAACCCGGAAAATTTTACGGAAATCTGTTGGGTTGGTACCCTCCCGGTGAACCACCCAACACCTACGAACCACCACTTTGCTGGGTTGCTCCTTTTGTTGACCGTTCCCCCGCTGCACTGGTCTGGATTCCCACCGACATGTGGACAGAAATGGGTGAGTCTCTTCTCTCTGTCAGCTACGGCACAGGGAAAGTATACTCAGTCCTTCAGCATAAAACAGAGGGAATCACACAAGGTGCTCTTACCGAACTCGGTGTGGAACTACCAACAGGAGTGATGCGTGGACGTTTCCATCCGAACAGTGGAGACCTTTATCTTGCAGGTCTATTTGGTTGGTCGTCCAACAAGCAAGAGGACACAGGTTTCTACCGAGTTCGTATGACTGGTGCACCACTCCGTACTCCCAAATCATTCCGTGCTGTAAATGATGGCTTAGTCATCAATTTTTACGCACCACTTGAACCAGAGTCCGCATCAAATCCAGATAACTGGAAGATACAAAGTTGGGAGTACCGTTGGACAAAAAACTACGGTTCACCGCAGCTAAAACGTTCAGGTGAGGACGGTAGAGATTCACACCGTGTCCAATCTGCAACGCTCTCTGAGGATGGCAAATCTGTGTTCCTCAAGATACCGAGTTTGACACCTACGATGCAGTTCCACATCAACATTACGGGCAACTTCGCAGATGGAATACCGCTGGATTGCTATCTGCACGGCACAATACACACCCTTGAAGAAAGAAACAACACCGAGGCACCATAGTATATAACATGCCGAATATCGGTAATAATTCGTTGTCAGTAACAATATCGATACAGCAATATTAAGCAGTTGATGGGTATTGAGTTTCCCTATAGATAATTTCAATCATGCACAACGTTGATACAGGTACATTATATCTTGTGAGTACTCCGATCGGGAATTTAGAGGACATCACTTTACGAGCATTACGTATTCTCAATGAAGTGGATCTCATCGCTGCTGAAGACACACGAAAAACACGTGGACTGCTTACACATTACGAAATAAAAACCTCACTCACGAGTTATTTTGAAGGCAACCAACAAAAGAAGACGGAATCACTCATCGCAAGGTTAAAGTCAGGGGAATCAATCGCTCTTGTATCAGACGCTGGCACCCCAACAATATCTGACCCAGGATATCCCTTACTACAGGCGTGCATCGCTGAAGAAGTACCGATTGTTCCAATACCGGGTGCCTCAGCGGTACTCGCAGCAGCGACAGTCTCAGGTTTACCTCTACATAACTTTACTTTTGTAGGTTTTCTCTCTCCGAAATCCGGCAAACGGAAACGTCAATTAGCGCAATTTTCAGATGAGGAACGGACATTGATTTTCTTTGAATCTCCGCACCGTCTTTGCCGCTTTCTTGAGGATGCACTTGAGGTAATGGGTGAATGTAATATCGTCATTACACGAGAACTGACTAAACGATTTGAAGAGATTTTTCGAGGTAACATCAGCGAAGCACTGGATAAATTCCGATCCACAGAACCACGCGGGGAATTTACAATAGTTATTGGAGCATAATATTGTCAGAAATAGATACCAACAACATCAAAAACATAGCTGTAATCGGTGCAGGACTGATGGGACACGGCATCGCACAAGAATTTTCATGTGCTGGATACCAAGTTCATCTCCACGATATTACAGAAGAACAACTGAATAATGCTCGCATTCAGATTAGAAAAAACCTGTCAATGCTCGCCGAAAACAGTGTCATTGAAGAGAACAGTATCACAGATACGATGCAGCGTATTCAGACTACAACCGAACTCAGTGTTGCTGTGGCAACTGCTGATTTTGTTGTTGAAGCAGTCACCGAAAATCTACCACTAAAACAGAAGATATTTGAGGAATTAGATTCTCTATGCCAACCACAAACAATCTTAGCAAGTAACACAACCGCTTTAATGCCAAGTCAGATTGGTGCAAACACGAACCGCAAAGACAAAATACTCAACACACACTATTTTAATCCACCCTACCTGATTCCACTTGTTGAACTGATATGCAGCCCCGATACATCCGATGAAACAGTATCGGCAACCTACGACCTTCTGACTGCTATAGGCAAGACACCTGCGATTATTGAGAAGGAAGCACTCGGTTTCGTTGGACCGAGGTTGCAAGCTGCACTTATCCGTGAAGCATTTGCTATAGTAGAACAAGGCATTGCGAGTGCGGAGACAGTTGACCTTGTGGTTCGCAACAGTTTCGGCAGAAGGTTAAGCGTTGCCGGACCATTTGAAGTATTTGAACTCGCTGGATGGGATTTAGTCGTCGCTGCTTTTGAAGAACTATATAGAGACCTGAACAGTTCTCACGACATCAATCCGCTCCTCCGAGAAATGGTTAATACGGGCAAACTCGGTGTGAAATCTGGAGAAGGATTTTATGAATGGTCTGATGAACGGCAACAAGCACTCCGAGACAAGATGAGCCAAGCGTTGATTCGTGCTATGCAGCAGGAAAGATAAACGTAGATCTACAAAACTAATGGCTTACACTGTGTGAGAAAGTTGTGCAAACCTGATTTATTGATTACAAATGCCAATTAAACTTCCCCGTAGAACAATAACATTCCTCTTTGTTGGCATCGTAATCTTATGTCTGATACTTTTCTTTAGACAAATTCAAGCATTTCTCCTTGAACTTATTACCGCTTTCCAGAGTATTGAGACGATTCGTGAATATATCGCAGGTTACGGTCTTTTCGCTCCGATTATATCTGCGGTTCTCATGATCTTTCAGAGTGTTATCGCACCGCTGCCAGCATTCTTGATTACAATAGCGAACGGTGCACTCTTTGGCTTCTGGTGGGGTATGTTGCTATCGTGGAGTAGTGCGATGCTTGGTGCCGCGCTTTGTTTCTATATTACTCGTTTTCTGGGTGCTAAATATGTTGTTCGGATCGTCGGTGAACCCGCTGTTAACAAAGCCGACCAATTCATTCAGAACTATGGAAACTACTCGATTCTGATTGCACGTCTTATTCCGTATGTCCCATTCGATGCTGTAAGTTATGTCGCAGGATTGACTCCGATACGATTCATCGGTTTCTGGATTGCCACCGGTATCGGTCAACTACCTGCAACCATAGTTTATACCTACCTCGGTAATAGAATATCTACACACATAAATCTGATGCTATTGGGTTTTGGATTTGTGATTTCTGTGTCCATTGTAATATGGTTGGTCAAGGCTCGGAAGTCCTCAGACGAACAATAGACTGATATTTTGCGTTCCCCTGTTATAGCCAATCAAATCCAAAACCAATTGACATCAAGTCTACTTTAAGGTAAAGTCTTACCAAACAACCTCTTAACCTGAATAAAAGGAATATAATTATGATACGGATAGGTGTTATTGGCGTAGGGGGCATGGGCAATGGACATTGCAATTCCCTCCCCAACGTAGAAAATTGTGAATTTGTAGGTGTTGCGGATTTGCGTCTTGACGCGGCGAAGGCTGTGGCAGAAAAGCATAACATCCGCGCTTTCCAAGATTACCAAGAACTCTTTCCACTCGTTGATGGTGTTGTAGTCGCAACGCCACCTGTTGCTCATACAAAAGTCATGGTTGACGCAGCAGAAGCAGGAATACACGCATTTTGTGAAAAACCGCTCTCTTTGACACTTGAAGAGTCGGATGAGATGATTGAAGCAGCAGACAAAGCTGGTACACATATCATGGTTGGTCAAGTGCTCCGTTTTTATCCTGTCCACGAACTCGGTAGAAAGATGGTGGACGATGGAGATATTGGGGATGTGGTGTATATCGAAACCGATTACACAGGTCCATACAATGCCCCACGCGGTCGTCCAGAGAGTTGGTATGGTACTGTTGGTGGTTTGTTAGAAAACGGTATCCATAAATCTGACCTGATAAACTGGTTCGGTGGCAAACCACTTACCGTCGCCGCGGAAGTAGGTAGTTTCTCTGGACATGACGATTGGGAGGACTATACTGTTTCCCTCATCCGTTACGACACAGGTACTGTTGGTATCCTACGTTGGGGTGGTTTCATGGGGGCACGCGGCACAAACGATACTTTCATTGATGGAACTGAAGGATCACTCCGTCTTAACATGTCATCAGACCTTGCATATCTTAAAAAGCGAGGAAATAGCGATTGGGAGGAAATAGAACCTGATCGATCCGGACCGAGTCATGTTGTCGGGGAACTCACGCATTTTGTCGAATGTATCCGAGACAACAAAACCCCGATGATTGATGGTAGAGGTGGAAAGGATGCTGTTGCAGTTGTCTTAGCTACCTATGAATCAGCAAAAGAGAAGACAAAGGTATCTCTCAGTTAGTTGCGTGTGTCAATCGCGCAATCTTAAAGTTTACACTACAAGAATCGTTGCGAATAATGAACCTTCATCAGTTCGTAGGTTGGGTTGAACTACAGGTATAACCCAACCTACAGACTGTATTTATCCTCCTTCTATATTTTTTCATATTATGCAACCCTTCCCTATCAGTTTTATGTCTTTATTTTACGAGAGGTATCATATTCTGCTTTTGTAAATAGAAAGAATATACTGTGTAGGTCAAGTGTCGTGTCTGATATTTAACCATAATTGGTCTATGGTAAACTGTAGAAACGGTACCTCGTTCATTTAGTTGAAAGGTCAATTCATTAATGGACTTACTGACACAAAAACGTACAGATACATTATGAATATTTCAACAGGAGACCTCACATGAAAAAGGTTTTGTTTTCGTTCTTTTTTCCGATTTTTATATTATTAACACTTAATCTTCCATACAGTTTTGCCCAAGAATACACCCAATGGGAGTTACCAGAGGGGGTTATAGCCAGACTCGGCAAAGGACGTATCTATGCTATGAAGTATTCTCCGGATGGTACGGTGTTTGCAGTAGCGACATCAATCGGTATTTGGTTATATGATACCGAAACCTATCAGGAAATAGCATTACTTGCACGGAATAATAATGGTGTAGAAAAAATAGAATTCGGTCTTGAAGGAACTATCCTTTCCGGTAAAGAAAGACTTAATGGCATAACATTATGGGATTATAATGCGCGAAAACCAATAAAAACAGGCTTAAATGCTTCTTCTCTTTACACCATCACGCAGTTCAGTCCAGATGGAAAGATATATGTCCATGTGAATTATAAAGAGATACATCTATATGATATAGTTACAGGAAAGGACAAACATATACTCAAAGGGGATCAGAATTCTATCTCCAGTATATCGTTCAGTCCAGATGGTAAAACCCTCGCAAGTGGTAGTCAGGATCAGACAATCTATCTTTGGGATGTTGACACAGGAGCACATAAGCAAACTTTAACAGGACATCCAGAGTCTTTCACCAGAGTTTCATTCAGTTCAGATGGAAACACGCTCATAAGTGTTAGCAAAGATATGACCATCTATTATTGGGATATATCTACAGGAGAACGTAAAAAGACACTGGCAGACAAAGGTATGATTACCGATCAACTTGAGAAACCAGAAACGGTAGAAAGAGTCTCTTTTAGTCAAGATAACACCATACTTGCAACTATAAGATTCAACAATACGATCCGCTTATGGGATACAACTACCGGAACTCTTATCCAGACTTTTCCGAGCCAAGCTACAGATAAACAGGAGAAAGACTTTTCAAACAACATAGAATACGTGCTTTTTAGTCCTGACAATCGGACAGTTGTTGGTTTAACTGGTGGTGGGAAAATACGTATTTGGGATGTTGTTTCAGGTAAAAGAAAAAGTCTGTCTGAATATCCCGGTTATGTCTGGAGATTATCCTTTTCTCCTGATGGGAGGACACTTGCGACAGGTATTTCCGGTGGAATAATCCGTTTTTGGGATGTTAGTACCGGTGAACACAAGAAGACAATTACTAATCACAGTATGAGTTATTATGGAATGTATGGACATAATTTCAAACCGTTTAGTCCTGATGGAAAAAAGTTCGTTTTTGTAACTGCTATTGGAAACCTCTACTTATGGGATGCAGTCACAAAACAGGAACAGCAACTTTCAGGAATAAACTATAACGCTAAAAAATTGCCATATAATACGCATGCTTTAATCAGTCCTGATAGCCAAACATTAGCAAGTTGGCAAACACATGAAAATTGGAATATTCGTCTATGGGATACCACCTCTGGGAAACACAAGCAAACCCCTAGAGGACATAAGACACGTGTCAAGACCGTTGTTTTCAGTCCAGATAGTAACATGATGGCAAGTTGGAGTTCGGAAGGTGATACAACCATTCGGTTATGGGATGTTGCTACTGGGAAGCACAAAAGAACTCTAAAAGGACATATAAATCCGATTGAAGACGTTTCTTTCAGTCCGGATGGGAAAACACTTGCAAGTGGAGGATTAGACGGGATAATCCGTATATGGAATTCGGAGACAGGTGAACAGAAACAAACTTTCATGGAGAACAGTTTTGCCAATAATCTTGCAGCACAGTCTGCAGCGGTTACTGTTGTAACGTTTTACTCGGATGGGGTTGTACTGGCAAGTGGTCATAAAAACGGTTCTATCCGACTATGGGATTTAGACACCGGGAAACCTATACAGACTCTCAGGAGACATGCAAGTGCTGTGTCATCTATAGTTTTCAGTCCTGACGGGAAAACCGTAGCAAGCACAAGTAAAGATGCTACCGCACGATTGTGGGATGTTGGCACAGGTGAACAAATACATGTACTAACTGGATATGAGAGGACTACGTGGAGTGTATATTTTTACCCTAACGGTTTACCCTTAGCAACTGGGTTTGAACATATAAACAGCCATAATTATGACAAGAACATACATCTATGGGATTTGCGTACAGGACATCTTATAAAAACACTTACCGGACACACATCGCTGATACAATATAGTGGGTTTAGTGGGAATGGAAATACACTTACAAGTCTAAGTAATGATGACACGGCACTTCTATGGGATCTAACACCAACGATTAATACGTTTGATATCGTAGAATAAACTGGCAATGGACACAACTCCTCTGGTCTGTTATGTTGCCATCAAGGGAGAATAGTTAGGTGAGAAGAAAGAAACGTACATTATTCATTATTCTTGGAGCAATATTTGGTATTCTCTGCATATTTATTTTTTTTACCGTTGTTAGAAAAATTTATCAGCGAGAGAGTATCCATCGCCAATCTCGGCAGCATAATCTCTCGGATAATATGAAAACACGGTCCGGTAGGGATAGTGTCAGAGATTTAGAATTCTCCCCAGATGGTACTGTGTTAGCAGTTGCAACTTCTGACGGGATTTTGCTCTATGATACATCTACGTATGAAACTATAAAGTTGTTAACTGCAGATAACTATGGAATCTCAAGCATTTCGTTCAGTCCTGACGGTAAAACGATTGCGGGTGGTGGTGCAGATAAAATTGTCTACTTATGGGATTTTCATACAGGTAAGCGCAAGCAGTCCTTTATAGGACATAGGGGAAACATCATTAATGTGGTATTTAGCCATGATGGAAAAGCACTCGCAAGTGCAAGTATACATGATACCAACCTATGGGATATCAATGCTGGTATCCACAAGAAAAATTATAATGGATATACTCGTATGAGATCTACATTATGGCTCAATAACGATGAAATGATCCATGCATCTGCAGAGGGAACAATGACACTCTTGTCAGATCTTATGACAAGAAAGCAAAAGATGGGACTTGGTGGGCATAAGAAAAGTGTAAAAAGTATATCATTCAGTCCAGATGGAAAAACCATGGCAAGTGGAAGTTGGGACAACACTATACGTTTGTGGGATCTTCCCGAAGGGAGATATAATAAAACGCTTAAAGGGCATAAGAAAAGTATCAATAGTATGATGTTTAGTGCAGATGGAAAATTGCTTGCAAGTGCCAGTCGTGATAATACTGCTCGCGTATGGGATGTAACTACAGGAAAACGCATGCGTACCTTTAAGGGGCATGTCGCAGATGTTAGTTACATAGCACTCAGTCCTGACGGTAAAAAGCTTGCGAGTTGGGGTTTAGATCAAATTCTTGTCATTTGGGATGTTGAGACTGGCAAAATTAACAAATCTATCACAGTAAATATTACCCCTATCGGTTGATTATCATTCAGTCCTGATGGACACACGCTCGCAAGTACAAGTGCAGATGACACAGTGCTATTATGGAACATCACATCCATAACCAGTGCAACACATAAAACAGAATAAACCTACATACTGAGATGATATTATCAAGAGGATATTTTACATGAAAAAGATACTGTTTCTTACAGTTTTTATTCTCGGTTTTGTCTCTATTTTCTTATATCCGTCTACTATTTCAAGCAAAGGTGTACCTGATACGACTCGTTGTTACGATTCGTCACAGTTGCACCTGCCTGAAGGTGTAAGAGCACGTATCGGTAAAGGAACCATCAGCAGCATGCAATATTCCCCGAATGGAAATGTATTAGCGGTATTGAGTTCTGTGGGAATTTGGATCTATGATGCACACAGTGGTGAAGAACGCACACTACTCGCAGGTCACACCGGATTAATTACAAACATGTCATTCAGTCCGGATAGCAACCTCATAGCAAGTAGTGGCATGGATGGAACCGCTCGTATATGGGATGTTGCAACAGGCAAACAAAAGCACACACTCACAGTCCCAAGATTCAGGATTAGGGATGTATCGTTCAGTGAAGATGGTAAAACCTTGGCAAGTGTGAGTATTACTGCTATGTCAACACGTTTTTTAATCGGTCAAGCAGATCCATATATCCAGTCACGTGGAATAGCAGGGACAAGTTCTGATATTGAACTATGGGATGTTGCAACAGGTTCGCACAAGGAAACTATTAAGACAGCAGACATGGGACACAACATTTTATTCAGTCCAGATGGTAAAACGCTTGCAAGTGTGAATGATAAAGACATCAGTCTATGGGATACTGCAACAGGAGAACATAAAAGGTATCTATTGGGTTCCAAGTCAAAGATTAGAAGTATATCTTTTAGTCCAGACGGTCACGCAATTGCAAGTGGTGGTTGGTTAGAAATCCATGTATGGGATATTGCTATAGACAAACCCAATAAGTCTGTCCCATATAGTTACGCAAAGTGGAAATTCAAAGAGGATATGTCGTATGTAAATAGTTTGTCTTTTAGTCCAGATGGTAAAACGCTTGCAAGCGGTAGTGATGACAAAACTATACGCTTGTGGGATATAGCAACAAGAAAGCAAAAGAAAATCCTCAAGGGACATAGGAATAAGATAAACAGTATTACTTTCAGTCCGGACGGAAAATCACTCGCAAGTACGTATTCGCACGGTCCCATCCGCGTATGGGATGTTGCAACAAGAAAACAAAAACAGACATTTACGAATCAAGAGTTGAATCGTAAACAAGCAGGACATGACTTAGATCCTTCAAACGTTGCATTCAGTCCGGATGGACAGACGTTAGCAATCGGGAATCAGGACGCTTCAATCCTCCTGTGGGATGCAAATACAGGTAAACACAAGCAAACCCTAAAAAGGTACAGTTTTCTGAAAAAGCATACATGGAAAGTCACCACTGTCTCGTTCAGTCCAGATGGAAAAACACTCGCAAGTGGTGCTACAGACAATAATATCCGCTTATGGGATATTGAGACAGGTAAACAAAAGAAATTTCTCAAAGGACATACGAAGGAGGTCGCTACCGTGTCGTTTAGTCCGGATGGAAAAACAATCGCAAGTGGAAGTAAAGACAATACTGTACGTTTATGGGATGTGGAGTCGGGTCTACATAAGCATATTCTCAAAGGAAATACATACCATATATATATTGTTACATTTAGTCCGGATGGAAAAACCCTCGCAAGTGGAAGCGAATCGGTGAATAAAGAGAAGAGAACCATTCATCTATGGGATGTGGACTCTGGCACACAAAAGCAAGTACTTCAGGCGGATAGCAGAACTCAAGGCTTAGTATTCAGTCCGGATGGTAAAACACTTGTGAGTGGGAGTTGGAACGGTAAAATACGTTTATGGGATGCTGCTACAGGAGCTCAAATAAAAACGCTCAGATCGCGTGATTATGATAATGTCACCTCTGTAGTATTCAGTCCAGATGGGAAAATACTCGCAAGTGCAAGTCGGGACGCTTCAATTACCTTGTGGAATGCAGCAACCGGAGATCAAATTAAAATGTTAGTTGGACATTCGCATACTGTAAATAACGTTGCATTCAGTCCAGATGGAAAAACACTCGCAAGCGTAAGTGATGGTGGCACGGTTTTATTATGGGATTTCGCGTCTATTGTTGACAGTATGAGTGAATTAAATCAGTAGTTTTACAGGATTATTTAGTTTTAAGAATTCTTTGTTATTGAAGTTTACTTAATGTTAGGACTTCGAATTGGAATGGATAGATGTTTAATGGATTCACCGTTTATTGTCTGAATCAGTCTTCGTAGGTCGGAGCGAGCAAAGCGACCTACGACATCTTATATTCTGTAGGAGCACCCGGGGAATCATGCAGAATGCCAAACGCGCATTCTGCCAATGGCATTCATACCGTTGATTTGGGGGAACGCCTACAGGCGTTCATACCGTTGATTTCTTGATTTACCGGTCGCGATTTCTTATCCTGAAAATCTTGTAATCCTGATTCAGACAAACACAATTTAATATACACATAATATACCAATATATATCCAATAAAACATTTCATTTTTTAATTTGACATCCACAAAAAGATACTATATAATTAACGTATGTTAGAATAAAGGATTATATCTGTGACACGAGTTAAGATTAGGTTAGAAGAAGGTATAAACACAAATTCACCTATTTTGTAGTGAATGATTTCTGTACCTAAGGGACTGTATATGGGTTTTTTAAGTTTCATATCTTACGAATTATGAAGGTAGGTCAAGATAAGAAAAAGAACAAAAAGGAGCTCCAAAAAAAAAAGCGAAATTCGCGTCACATTCCTTATCCTGACTGGATTCTTAACGTCACAGTGACGTGCAAAAGGTCACAATTTATAGCACATACGGATAAACAATGTAAGGGTAAAATAACAGATATAGATTTCGCTTCTCTCTACCCGACCGACAAGAGATTATATTGAATTGTGAAAAATATATCCAAAAAAACCGATTACTGGATTCAACCATTGTTATTGATTGGAAATCTTTCTTCTGTAGGATCGACCCGGTGAATGCCCAAATGGCATTCCTACCCGGGGAATGCTATATAGCATTCATACCGTTGATTTCTTGATTTACCGGTCGCGACCAGGAGGTCGCTCCTACAAGTAGTCCTCAGCAAATGGCACTTTATTTATTAGACCAATCTGACGTTATAAATATAATCAAACAATGCTTTCCAATATGATAGATACATGGTGGCAACTTGCATGGTTATTCAATTCCACACATAGAGAGTCAATAAATGAAAAAAGTGCCATCTTATATTCTTTTGCTAATGTTGATCATATCAACACATTATCTACCGATTAGCTTCGCGCAAGATTACACCCGATGGGTTCTCCCAAGAGGTGTTAAAGCACGATTCGGTAAAGGCTATGTCAATGATATACAATATTCACAGGATAGTTCTTTATTTGCTGTTGCTACATCCATCGGTATTTGGATCTATGATGCAAACACCTTTCAAGAACTTACGTTGTTGACAGATTATTCGTCTGGTCCGGATAACGTATTCGGTGCGGATAGCATCTCGTTTAGTCCGGATGGACAGACACTCGCAAGTGCTACTTCTGGAGATATTTATCTATGGGATATTCCAAATAAACGGTGGAAACTAAGGATGGGCAGAGGAAAAATTAGTTCTGGTTCCAGCAAGATTGCATTCAGTATGAATGGGAAAACTCTCGTCTACGCGGATCTGGAAGGTATTAAATTGTGGAATGAGGCTATAGATGGAGGTCTCACAAGTGAACGTATGTTTTATAGAGATGCCGAACATTCGATTGACATCAACAGCATATCATTTAGTCCTGATGGAAATATACTCGCCACTGGCAATCAAGATGGCACCATCCACCTGTGGGATAAGGTTAAGAGAAAACACCTAAAAACCTTAACTGGACATACGGCTGTTGTCACAAGCATCTCGTTTAGTCCGGATGGAAAAACGCTCGCAAGTGGAAGTGTTGACAAAACAATCCGTTTGTGGAATGCTGCCACAGGCACACACAGGAAAACACTAAGAGAACACAAAAAACCTATCTATAGTGTTTCATTCAGTCCGGACGGAAAAACGCTCGCAAGTGGGGGTGACGACAAAATTGTCTACTTATGGGATGCCGAGAAAGGTCAGCATAAGCAAATACTTATGGGAAATGAACTCTGGACAAATAAAGTGCTGTTTAGTCCAGATGGACAGTCGCTTGCTGTTGTCGGTCACGATCATTCCATCTATTTATATGATACTGCAACAGGTGTTAACAAGCATATCAACATAGAACATGCACTTTTAGCAAACAACGTTGTATTTACTCCAGATGGACAAACATTTGCAATTGTATGTCGTGACAATTCCATCCATCTATGGGATACTGCAACCGGTATCTACATACAAACCCTTACAAGTCAACATTTTCCTAACGAACAAACAGGAAATATCAACCCTTACAGGAACTATTCATTCAGTCCAGATGGATCTATGTTTGTAGGTGGAAATCAGGACGGTAGCATCAGTGTGTGGAATGTTAACTCAGCAAAGCATAAGTTTCTCATTGGACATAATGATTCAGTGTATAGTGTGGCATTCAGTCCGGATGGTAGAACACTTGCAAGTGGAAGTAAAGACAAAACCATCCGTCTATGGGATGCTGCAACTGGTAAAAACAAGCATACATACACGAATCAAGGATTGAATAGTGAACAAACTGGGAATACGGTTGCTGTCTGTAGTGTCTCTTTCAACCCAGATTCTCGTCTACTTGCAAGTGGAAGTATGGACGGGAGCATCAAAATATGGGACCTTGAAACAGGAAACACCAAGCAAATCCTAACGGGACATACACAGAAAATAATTGACTTGACCTTTAGTCCAGATGGAAGTGTGCTCGCAAGCGTCAGTACTGATGGCACCCTTAGTCTATGGGATGTTACCACTGGTGCACACATGCGGACACTTGGCGCGCGTAAAGGAACTATTTGGAGTGTATCGTTCACACCTGATGGAGTTCCCTTTGCTGGTGAAATCAATGACAATGTCATCTTTTTGTGGCAGGTAGAAAAGGGTACTCGTAAAAAAATTCTTATAGGACAGGGTGCTTCAGTTTCGCATGTATCATTCAGTCCTGATGGACGCACTCTTGCAAGTACAAGTGCAGATGGCACAGTGCTATTATGGAACATCACATCCACAACCAATGCAACACAATAAACCGAATAAACCACTTAGATTGAGATGGTAATTTCAAAAGCGAGAACAAATATGAATAAAACATCGGTTTTCATTCTTATATCAATGATTGTTATTTCAACACTACATCTTTCGACAAACCATGCCCAAGATACCGTAGGTCAGGATGAAGAACTACCTGAAGGAGCAAAAATACGCATTAAAATTAGGCAGACTTTGATCAAACTTGGGGTCGAGAGAAGGTCTGATCTATATATTAATACTGTTGAAAGTGTGATATTTAGTCCAGATGGAAAAACGCTTGCTATTACGAGTGACCGTTCACCTATCCATCTGTGGAATGCAACCACAGGTGAGTACATGCAGACCCTCAAAAAGCATACAGCTGAGATTACGAACTTATATATAGAAAATAGGCATGCGAATCTATATCGAATACCCCTGAGTAAAAAACCTTACGGATCGAATGTAGCATTCAGTCCGGATGGAGATAAATATGCTAATGGGTCTAAGGATAATACTGTCCATGTGTGGGATACCAGATCAGGACTTCCAATACAATTTAAGGGGCATACAAAATTAGTTTCAACCGTAGCCTTTAGTCCAGATGGAAAAACACTCGCAAGTGGAAGTGTTGACAATACTATTCGTCTATGGGATATTGCCACTGGAAAACAGACGAAAACAATAACCGGACATACAGATTATATCTCTGGTGTTGCCTTTACTTCTGATGCAAATATCCTTGCAAGTGGGAGTGGAGATGGCACTATCCGTTTGTGGGAAATGGCAACAGACAAACACATAGGCACACTCATAGGTCATACTGGCGGAATCTATTATCTATTATTCAATTCGGATGGAACGATGCTTGCGAGTGTCGGTATTGATAGCACAGTTCGTATATGGGATATTTCCACGGGTGAACAAAGGCACATACTTGCTGGACGAATAGGAACAACATGGGACGTGTCGTTCAACACAGCAGGAAGAATTTTCGCTTGTGATAGTGATCATTTTACGATCCGAGTCTGGGATGTCGTTACGGGAAAACAAGTGCAAACCTTCTGGAAAGAAGGATCCGGTATCTATAGTTTGGCATTTAGTCCGGATGGACTAACACTCGCATCTGGGAACAGCAGTCGTGAAGTAGTTCTCTGGGACCTAACACCTATATTAAACGGACGGATACAAAATAAATAGATCAATTACGTGTATGTAAGCTATGTAATACCGTTTCTAACATATAATGTCTCTTTTTGTAGCACAAACTGTTAGTTTGTGCCCTACAATATTATACCAATTCTAATATTTATTGTCCCATTACTGGATTCAACCATTGTTATTGATTGGAAATCTTTCTTCTGTAGGAGCGACCTCCCGTTCGCGACTAGGAAATCAACGGTATGAATGCCATTTAGGCATTCACCGGGTCGCTCCTACAAGTAATCCTCAGCAAATGGAACTTTATTTATTAGAAATGGTATTACTATCCTAACAACCGAAAATGAGACAAATATTAATAGAACTGGCATAAACACTTCCATTCAGTTTTCAGATGGAGTATCATTTTATGAAATTCAGACTAATTTTCATTATTCTAACTCTAAGCATTGTTTCAGTCATATTGATTTATAGTTTCGTATCAATGCAAAACCAACTGGAGACCATCTCCTACGACTCTCCGCAGTGGCAATTACCTGAAGGAGCAATAGCACGGATTGGAAAAGGTAGCATCTCTAAGATTAAGTATTCTCCAGACGGCACGTTATTGGCATGCATTAGTTCTATAGGTGTATGGGTTTATGATGTGCAAACAGGTGAACCGAGTTCCCTGCTTGCTGGACATACAGACACTATTAATAACATCGCCTTCAACGCGGACGGTAAACTACTTGCAAGTGCAAGTGAAGATGGGAGTATCCGTGTGTGGAAAGTTGCCACTGGAGAACATGAGAAGACATTCATAGGAAGTAGATTTGGATTCGACAGTGTGTCGTTTAGTTCGGATGGGAAAACACTCACAGGTGTGGCATTCCATGAGATTAACCTATGGGATGTTGAAACAAATATACATAAGAAAACATTCCAAGGACAGTATTATGCCTCCAACGGATACAGTACATTTAGTCCAGATGGACAAATATTCGCTTGTCCGCGTGGTGGTGAACCTATCATCTTATGGGATGTTGCAACAGGTGAGAATAAGCATATACTTACAGGACACGAACAGGCTGTAAGGTGTTTATCATTTAGTTCGGATGGAAAAACACTCGCAAGTGGTGGATTGGGAGATATTATTTTCTTATGGGATGTAAAATCTGGCAAACAAGAACAGATTCTCAAAGGACATGAAAAGACTATCTCAACCCTCGCATTCAGTCCAGATGGAACAATACTCGCAAGTGGTAGCAGGTACAAAACCATATCGCTATGGGATACAGATACTGGCAAACGGAGGAAAACTATCAAAGGACATAACTTATATATCTCAGGAGTTACGTTCAGTCCGGATGGAAAAACACTCGCAAGTGTGGGTTCGAACGACTCTGTAGGTAATGCTATCATCTTTTGGGATGTAATGACAGGAAAACAAAAAACAATCATACATCATACCGTCAATCAGTATAGTATGTCATTTAGTCCTGATGGAACGACACTTGCCGGTGGAGGAGCAAACGGGACTGTACTCATGTGGGATCCGACTACAGGTAAACATAAGAATACACTTAAGGGACACAAGCGAGATGTTTCCAGTGTTACATTCAGTCCAGATGGAAAAACACTCGCAAGCAAAGGTTGGGACAAGACCGTTTGCCTATGGGATACAGGGACTGGTAAACGCCTAAAAAAGTACCGTGGTAGTGGGTCTATTGCAGGTACTATTTCTTTCAGTCCAGATGGTGATACGATTGCAGACGTGGGACACAACGGGAAAGTCAACTTATTTGACACTGCTACGGGAAAACTCAAGCAAACTCTAATTGGGCATAAGAATCCTGTGAAGAGTGTTGTGTTCAGTCCAGATGGACGTTTCCTCGCAAGTGTGAGTCATAGTCAGGATGGTAAGATCTATATATGGAATATTGCCACTGGCACATACAGGCAGAAACCAACATACCAACAGGCTAAGGGGACTTTCTATAACGTGGCGTTCAGTCCAGATGGAAAAACGCTCGCAAGTGCAGAGGCATTGTGGAAAGATCATGTCTCTGGTGCCGGTATGATACGACTGTGGAATGTCGAATCTGACGGATATAAGAAAACTCTCAGACTTCAACATAAAGTCTTATGTGTATCGTTTAGTCCTGATGGTCAGATACTTGCTTGTGGTGATTTAGGTAATAACATTCACCTATGGGATGTCGCAACAGGAAAGCAAATGAAAATCCTTAAGGGGCATACACATGGAGTAAAGAATGTATCATTCAGTCCAGATGGAAAAATACTCGCAAGTAAAGGTTGGGACGGGACGATTCTCCTATGGGACCTAACATCTATCGTAAACATAGAAAAATAGATCAAATATATGGAGGAACAAGTTTTTCAGTGTCTCTACAGTGAACGATGAAAAGAAATAGACATTCCACATGTAGGTCGGAGTGAGCGAGACGAACTCCGACATTGAAACCAACTGAAATGATACGTGTCGGACTAATACTGTCAAAGTAATTCTAAAATCCGTTATAAATGGAGCAAAACTTGCAAGTTTCACATATTGTGACAATACTAACAATTATCCTTATGATGACTCCACCTTTAACCGCAATAGCACAAGATACCGCAAAAACTCCACCCAAAAAGGTGATATTTGAAACCGACATGTGCTTTGACGTAGATGATGTCGGTGCATTAGCTGTACTACATGCCTTGGCAGATAATGGAGAGGTAGAAATTCTTGCGATTTCCTACAATGAAATACACCCAAACGGTACTGCTGCTATTGACACCATAAATAGTTGGTATAATCGTAGCGACATCCCAATCGGTGTCTACAAAGGCGTACTGGACAATCCTGATAAATCAAAATACCTTGATGCAGTTGCCAATTTTCGAGATGTCCAGCAAAACCTTACCGATAATAATGTACCGAGTTCGCTTGAAATCTATCAGCAAGTGCTAAGTAAGCAACCGGATAACTCAGTGACGATTATCAGTGTCGGTTTCCTCAATAATCTCTACGATCTATTGAAAGCACATCCTGATCTCATAAAGCAAAAAGTCGTTGAATTAGTAGTAATGGCAGGACTTATCAACGACAATTTTAATACAGTGCGCCATAATTTGGTTGAGAAGACAGAATATGTCATCCGAAATTGGAACACACCCCTTACTATCAGTCAGCATGGGAGTAGTGTCAGAACTGGAACGAAATTGGCTGAGACATCTAAAGAAAATCCTGTTCGCGAGGCATATTATCAATGGTTTAACGGGGCATACAAAGGACGTGCGAGTTGGGATCAGGTTGCTGTATTATATGGAGTGCGCGGTCTTAGCGATATGTTTATTGAAATTACGGAGGGTAAAGGAAGGTTGTTGAATGGATATGAATGGCAGATGAAACCAGGTTTTCGAACTTATTTGGATGTAAGTATATCCGATGATGAATTTACCCGCTCCATCGAAAATCTGATGATTCAAACCCCTGCAGCGTTAAAACCCGTAGAATGAACTATAGTGGATTATACAATTAACTTGACATTACGAATTGTAGGAGGGAACTCCGATTCCCGACTACCTGTCTATTTATTGGGAATCGGAGTTCCCTCCTACAGATGATGTGTCAACTTATTTTGATAATTCACTATAAAGTAAGGAGTTTATATGGACATTATTTGTGCTTCTATCTGCTACCGAGGTTATGCCGATGACGAGGTAGCAGCAACTTTACAATATGCACCAAAAATCGGTTATCGCGCAATGGAAATTCACGGACCTCTTATTTGGAGCGTGGATGCTGTTCACGCTTTTGACGTAGAAGCCATGAAAAAGAGCATTGAAAAGTCAGGTATGAGATGCGCGGGACTCTATCCTCCCGGTTGGGGAGGGAACAACAATACAGATGTAGAAGCACGCGCGGCAGCAATTGCAAAATGTGTGGATATTGCCGAGAAACTGAACGCAACACATCTGACAACCAGTGGTGCACAACGAAGAACGGAATCCGGTGCATTGGACAGGGTGATCGCTTGTGTGCGGGAGGTATTGGCGCGAATACCTACAGATAGCGAAATCAAATTGACTCTTGAACCGCATCACGGCAATGTTCTTGAGCAACCGATAGATTTTCAACAGGTGTTAGACGCTATTCCAGATGAACGTGTAGGTGTATGCATAGATACAGGACACTTCCATACATCTGGTGTAGATACGCTTGCAGCAATTCGGCAGTTCGGATCTCGCATCTATGCAGTGCATCTCAAAGACCACATCGGCAGCGTATCTGTCGGTATTGGACGTGGTGAACTCAATCTCCAGCAAATAATTACAACACTACAGGAGGTAGATTATCAAGGCGATCTCACATTGGAATTAGAGGTAGAAGACCCTAAGAACCTACCCCGATACACCGAGGAAGCCTATTTTTATCTAAGCGGTATGTTAGGCTTGCGGTTATACCAATAAATAGAATGGATTTACTCTTGCCAACTTGCGATGAAATCTGCAACACCATAATTCGACGGCATCTCATTGAAATAGTATCGCATCGGTCCTGATTGAAAACCCGGCAAAAAATGCTCTTCATCCGTCTTAAGAAGTGTGTCAAGTGGTGTAAAACGTTCCCAGAGGATACCTGCTTCCTCCTGTGTAAAACGTTCCTCGGCAAAGGGAGGTCCCCAATTCAGTGTGATAGAATGAAACCCTCTTCCACGATTTCGCAAATCATCTGGAATGTCTTCAAGTTCGCACCCATGTGTCAGTGCTACAAAACAAGCAGCTTTACATAAAAAGACTGTAGATAATAATTTCCCTTTCTCACCCCTACTCGGATGTATGTTTTCAAGAGCACCATGATATGCAGACGCATCTTTTTCAATCACAGCTCGGAGGGCATTCTCTGTCCACTTCTGCATCTGATGGTTGCGCGCATTCCACCGGTCAAACATCTCTTGTGCTTTCGGTGACAGATATTCTACGTAGTCAAGGGTTGGATAGTGCGTAAAGTTAGAAAATCCACCATGTATTGTGCGGCGCATCTTTGGACTGTAATTACTGCCCCAATGTAAGATAGGTAAAATATAAACTACACCGTCACCCGCATTAAGATGTGTTTGAATACCCTCTTGCAAAGGTGTTCTCGGATCTGTTAACAATTGTTCGTTTTCCTGTTCTGTATTCACTCTCAGGTGGCTACCCGGTAAAACCCATAAAACATTGTCGTCATAAAGCGAAAGATTCCATTGTACATACCGCGGACCCGTTTCTAGTATATCGTCAATATAACCTTGTAGCGGTGCAGTATCAATCGGGTGGTGATCACGGTGCCAAGCAGCAGGTCCGTGTTCTTTCACAGGATTACACATTAGCATCATTTCGGTAACACCCGCATCATCCTCACCGAGTAGTTCACTACTGACATTTTGCATATTTTCATGCGTCCAAATTTCTACTGTACTCGCAGTTTTATCGTCAACAAGTCCAGAAAGCGGTTCACGACTGAGGTGTAATCGTGGTTGTGCTGAAGTCTCCCACGCGCCTCCCGGTGGATCGTGAGGCTGCCGTTCTTTCACCCATATTTCGCTTTGACGTGTCACCATCAATTCGTAACTTTCACGAAGCGAATTCAGTTCGGCAAGCGGAATTACTTCTCGTAGAACAAGAAAACCTTCTTCCATGAATTGACTTCGATTTACATGCATAGAATTACTCCTAATGTCCGTATGCCAACGTGAAACTTATACATAGCGGTTACTATGGAAAAGTTTAGTATTATAACCTGAGTTTGATAAATATAATTATGTATTTGGTGCGGTTAGGAAACCACACTATACGCGTCAATTTAGGGCACAAAACCCTCACACATTGTAGGGCAGGGTCTCTGTGCCCCGCCATCCATATTGATGCAGTAAGATTACTTGCAAAATGAGGTAAATGTTTCTATTTTCAGACTCACGTTATTATACCAATTCTAATAATTATTATCCCATTACAGGATTAATGTCTAATTATTTTCAAAATTCACCATAAATATTACCCGCGTCCAACATAGAGTTGTTCAACGGGTAGCACCGTTGCCTCCAACATATTGACATTAGGTGGCAGTGTTGCCATAAGCACAGCAGCTTGGGCAAGCGCGTCAACATCCATCATCGGCTCAGATGGGGGTTGTGGACGGTTCTGAACCCGTTCAACATAAGTGTTGCCGGGTTGTAAGCAGCTTGCAGTAATTCCATGCGGTCTACCCTCCAACGCAGTAACTTGCGTTAATCCCCATATTCCAAATTTGCTTGAACTGTAAGGTGCGCTATTAGGACGAACCCTGTGTGCAGAGATACTACCAACATTGATGATACGTCCACCATCACCTTGTGCTTTCATAATCCGCATCGCTTCACGGGAACATAGAAACGGCGCGCGTAAGTTCACACTAATCACCTTGTCCCATGCTTCAGTGGAGAGTTCGTCTATCGGTCCACCATCAAACGCACCCGCATTGTTCACAAGGATGTCCAAGCGACCATATTCTGCCATCGCTTTTTCAAAGAGAGCCTTAATCTGATCCTCATCGGTGACATCGGTTGGCACAGCAACGACTTTTGTTCCCTTATCGCGAAGTTCATCAGCAGTTTGCGTTAGTAGTTCTGCATCCCTTGCAGCGATTGTCAAACTTGCTCCTTCAGCAGCAAGTCCTTTCGCAATTCCTTTTCCTATTCCCCTATTGCCTCCTGTTACAATTGCAACTTTCCCATCTAATTGTCCCATAACTAATCCTCCTTTAACATTTCTGTTAACAACTTTTCCGTTCTAACTGCTTGTACGGTTCCTTCTGCAAACCGCATCGCAGAAAGGTGCGTGTGTAAAAATGATAAATCTTCAGGTGTATCTACATCGTACCAAGGGGGTAGCAGCTTGAGTGAAGAATCTGTAATTCGAATACGTTCTAATGTCTGTTGAAATACGTGTGCAGTACTCCATGCTATTTCTTCAAAGATGTGCGGAACTATCATTGTAAGGTTTTGCGTTGAAAAACCGATAAGGTAATAACCTCCATCCATACTTGGACCGATAACAATTTTGCTTGACACAAGTCCATCTATTGCTTGAGAAATATACGATAAAGGCAATGTGGGACTATCGGAACCAACGAACAATATCTTGTCATATCCAATGTCTGCTGCCCACTGCGTTGCCGATGTGAGACGTTCACCAAGATCATTACCCGTTTGTGGAATATAAGTAACATCGCTTCCTATCAACGCCTGCATATCGGACAAACTCTCTGGTGGTGTATATGCAACAACCACGTCTATATTTCGAAGTTCTGCAAGTGCTTCACACCAATCCATCAGGAACGCACAGTACAACGATGCTGCCTGTTCAGGGGATATGCGTGGAAGCAGCCGTGTTTTCACTTGGTTCGGGATCGGATTTTTAGCAAAAACTATCAAACACGTACTCACTACAGAATCACTCGCTGCTTTGTAAATTAATTTCTGATAACTTTATATATGCTCATTGGCTTCACTTTATCAGATAACAGTGATACCGTCAATACAGAATTGTGTGATCCGAGGTATTCAATTGTCTCGAATCGCACTCACTAAAAGGACTTCCAAACTCAATTCACCCACACAAATTGTTGTAATAGGCACTTTCAAACCTATCTATCCAACCTATAGCACAACTCTAAAAGTTTTAGAGTCATTTCTGACTAATTATATCATAAATAAGCTATAAATCCAGTTATGATAAGGGTTTGTAGCCTAACACAATAATTGAAAAAATTGCGATTGACTCTAAAAACTCTAAAGTTTGACATTTAAAGTCAGTCAATTGTCGTGAATATATTGAAAAAATGGTTGCTTATACGTACTTATGTGTGCAGAGGTAATCTTGATTGTCCAACGGTCGTATAACTCCTACATAATATCTGTTCACCCTTCAAAATGCGACAACTGAATGTTTCTGATTGTACGGTGAAAACATGTTGACGCAAACAGGAGAAATTGATACATTATGCTAAACTTATTTGACCGTACGTTCAACAGAATCTAAGGAGACAAAATATGGCGACGAATCAGACATATCGTATTGGAATCATCGGTTGTGGTGGAATGGGTCGGTCTCATTCCAGATCATGGCAAAAACAACCGAATACTAAAATCGTAGCAGCAATGGATATATATGAAGAATCCGCAAAACGGGTTGCGGACGAATTCGATGTACCTGCTACCTATACTGATGTTGATGAAATGTTGGCAAAAGAGGATCTGGACATTGTTAGCATTACGACTTGGCAGGGACCACGTTCTGAAGCCACGGTTGCTGCAGCGAAGGCTGGTGTGAAGGGAATCATGGGGGAAAAACCGATGTCCGCTTCACTCGGTCAAGCAGATAATATGCTCGCAGCATGTGAAGAGAATGATGTCAAACTTGTCATCGGACATCAGCGCAGATACAGTCCCGCAAACCTCGAGATTCGTAGGCTTGTCGCAGCAGGAGCAATCGGCGCACCAACAACACTTCATCATCGTGGGAAAGCGCACGCTGGTCTACTAAATACGGGAACTCACGCTATTGATAGCTGGCGTTTTCAATTATCGGATCCCGAAACACTCTGGGTTGTCGGGACGACATCTCGCACAACAGATCGTTGGGAACGCCGCACGATTTGTGAAGACCTCTGTATGGGATTAGTCTGCTTTGAAGGTGGCGCACGGGCTATCTATGAAGGCGATCTACCAGATCCGCCAGTATCTATGCCTGTAATAGCAGGTACAGAAGGACAAATTCGCAACGGTGATAACGGAACGGTACTGCTCCAAAACGGAGATGCAAAAGGATGGCAGACAATTACGCCACCTCCGGAACCCAAAAACCAGTTTCAAGAACTCATTGAGTGGATAGAAGGGAAAATCCCAACTCACAGAGGCAGAGGCGAACAAGCTCGATACACTATTGAGATTATGATGGCAATTTATGAATCTTTGCGCATTAAAAATGTCGTCAACATGCCGCTTGAAACTAAGGAATTGCCTTTGGAATTGATGGTAAATGATGGAACCCTCCCTGTCCTTGAAGAAGGAAAATACGACCTACGTACTCCGTTTGAAGGGCAAACTCGAAAGAGATAGTCGTGCCTGGATGCCTATCATAAAGACAATTCATCAATCGATTAACACACGCGGGTGCCATAATAATGGTGCCTGCTTCTTTTTATCATAACCCTATACTGCCTGACATAAATCAATATCTTCAAACTTTTGACCGATGAATACCTTCACTATTTATCAGAAATGTGTTATAATTGTCACCAACAAATTTTATTGTTACTGGAGGATTAGGATTGTTAAAAATATCGAAATTTGGTGGGAGTTCCCTTGCGACAGGTGATCAAGTTCGTCAAGTGTGTGACATCATCACCGCTGATCCAACACGTCGGATAATTGTTGTATCAGCACCTGGGAAACGCCATAGCGATGACATCAAAGTAACTGATCTACTGATTGCAGCAGCATCACAGCGGTTGATGGGAAAAATTGGTGCATCCGAATGTGCTGAGGCGATCGAACGTTATCGGAATATTGCTACTGAATTGGAACTTCCAACAGGGATAGTTGAATCTATCGCACACGATTTCACAGAACGTCTTGAAGACAGCACTGAAAATGCCGATCTCTATATGGACACGATGAAAGCAGGAGGAGAAGATAATTGTGCCCGTTTGATTGCACAAGTGCTACAGACACGCGGTGTAGAAGCACACTATGTAAATCCAAAAGACGCAGGATTACTCCTCTCAGATGAACCGGGGAACGCACACGCTCTGCCTGAAGCATATAACCGTCTGAGAAACCTAAAAGAACGACCTGGAATAACAATCTTTCCAGGATTTTTCGGTTATTCAAATGAAGGACATATCGTAACATTCTCTCGTGGTGGTTCGGATATTACAGGTGCGATTCTTGCAAGTGCTGTTCGTGCAGAAGTGTATGAAAACTTCACTGATGTTGACTCCGTATTCGCAGCAAACCCGTTTCTCGTAGAGAATCCTGCCCCAATCTCCGAACTAACCTACCGTGAGATGCGAGAGTTATCCTACGCAGGTTTTTCAGTGTTTCACGATGAGGCACTTGAACCTGTGTATCGTGCAATGGTACCTGTCCACATCCGAAATACTAATAACCCCAAGTCTGCGGGTACATTGATTGTTCCTGAATGCAACACGAGGGAAACACCTGTTGTCGGTATTGCTGCTATGAGTAATGTCTGTTGTGTCTACCTAAGCAAATATCTTATGAACCGTCAGATAGGATTCGGAAGACGCTTACTTCAAATATTGGAAGCAGAGAAAATCTCGTTTGAACATGTCCCATCGGGTATAGACAATATGTCTGTTATCATCCGTGAAGATAATCTGCCGGTTGACAAAGAGAAAAGGGTTGTTGAAAAAATACGGCAAACACTTGCACCTGAAGATGTTTCTGTTGAACGCGGGTTATCACTTATTATGGTAGTCGGTGAAGGCATGCAGCACACTGTTGGCGTTGCAGCACGAGCAACAAGCGCATTGGCAAAGTCAGATGTAAATATAGAAATTATCAACCAAGGTTCAAATGAGGTAAGTATGATGTTTGGTGTAAAGTCAACAGATATGGATATTGCAGTTCAAGCACTTTATAAGGAATTCTTCGATGGTCATAACAGTTAAGCCAACAGAATTAGCTGCAGGTCAACTCTCAGATAAACATGTGGAACAAGCCATTGAAGCGATTCGAGTTGAAGGTTATGTTGTTTTGGAGAACATCATTAACCATGATCATTTGGATATATTGCTGGAACGTATGGATGCCGATTCGCAGGAGTTAATTAAAGCTAAAAAATGGGGAGGGGCAGGTATGCTCAAAGGTCATTTGCAACAGGGACCACCACCGTTTGCCCCTTATATCTTCAAGGACGTTGTTGCGAACCCATACATCGTACAGGTAACGAAGGAACTACTCGGCTCTGGTGTTTATAATAACTTCTATAACGGTAACACCAACTGTCCAAGAAGTGGTACGCAACCGCTCCACAGAGATAGTGATCATTTATGGCTAAACCAAGAAGTTGCACATCCCCCAGCCGAGGTAGTTGTCAATATCTCTCCTCAAGATACAACAGAGGAGAACGGTAGTGTAGAACTGTGGCCCGGATCACATTTGGATGTTAGCGGACGACACATTGATGATGACCATGAAGCAGATCGGCGTGAAATCGCACCACCGATCCGAGGCAATGCCAAAAAAGGAAGTGCCCTTATTCGAGATATGCGTCTTTGGCACCGTGGTGTCCCCAACTTGTCCGATAAACCACGACACATGATAGCTATGATTCACCGCATTGGTTGGCTCCGTTCAAGAAGGCGTTTGAAGTATCAAACAGGGTGCGAAGCTGCTTTTGAAAACAGTGAACTTGACCATAATGCGGAATTCGTCCAAGAGAAATTGGATGATTATCTTTTCAATCCAAGATTTTGATAGAACACATAAAACACAGCTTTCGTATATGCCCGATTCCCACACAAAATTTGGAGACCACTATGAAACCTCAATCCGGATGGCTTCCTGCTGAACCTGACCTTAAGACAATTTATGAAACCTATAGTAACCCGATATATTCCCTTTCACAAGCAGAAATACCTGCCATTATCCTACGCAACGCGTATTCTCCTGAGCAGTGTCAAGGTCTTATCAATCGGTTTACAAACATGGGATTGATGCGTGACGAAGCGGAAATCAATTCTGCTGACAAGCGGACACGTATTGACATCGGCACAAGTCTTGGTAATCGGGGCAGTGATAAAACTGGTTTTCTGGCACATGCGAAAGAGACACATAACCTTTTCAAATTCCTTTTTGACGGGTTCGACAATCCTGTCGACCTGATATATGAATCTCTTACGGCACTATCCCCTGAAAAAGAGGTAAAGGTTGCGCGTGAAGATGACGACACACTATATGGTCCAGCCATATTTCGCGTTCATTACGAAACACATAGCTATAAACCGCATATTGACAGTGTCAAATACCGTGAGAATCGAATGGATTATGCAGTTTACCGCTTTGAACATCAGTTCGCAGGTGTATTATGTATCCAAAATGCGGATGAAAATGGAAAAGGAACACAAGCCATACTCCATCGGTGCCTATGGTCTGAAGACATTCAACCCTATATTGCTGAAGAAACTTTTCACAAATATGCAGTTGAGAATAACATAGAGAACTGTCAAGTTGATTTGCAGCAAGGAGATCTATACTTTTTCAACACACGTTGTATCCACGAAGTGCCAGCTGTTCAAGGCACGCGGGCAAGGATAGTTTTAGCAGTATTTATCGGATACTCCCCTGACGATAACGAAATATATGTATGGTCTTAGTCGCATATAAACACGTTTGCCCCCAAAAAATCCCGTATTAAAATAACTTTACCATGTATTACTGTGACATTGACACTACCACAGTCTTATGGTATACTTTAGGAAGAAATTATGCCAATCAAATCCTACGAAAATATATCTTCCTATCGCTGAAAAGGAGCATCTTCATAATGAAGAAAACAGTCTATTTATTTTTTATAATCCTATTTTTTACTTTTTCGTTATTCCTAAATAACATCTTTGCGCAAACTTCGGCACAATTTAGTTTGCCTGATAATGCAAATGCGCGCCTTGGTAAAGGTAGGATAAGCGAGCTTCAGTATTCACCAGATGGCACCCGTCTGGCAGTTGTAAGTTCAATCGGTATTTGGCTTTATGACACGCAAACCTATACTGAAACTGCACTGTTAACAGGTGATACTGTCGTCTACAGCGTTGCTTTTTCCTCAGATGGACAAACAATAGCAAGTGGCAGTGCTGATGGATCTATACAACTTTGGAACACATCAACAGGTCAACAATTGCAATCTCTAACGGGACATACGGATGCGGTACTCAGTCTTGCTTTTTCCTCAGATGGACAAACAATAGCAAGTGGCAGTGCTGATGGGTCTATACAACTTTGGAATGCTTCAACGGGTGATAGTGAGCAAACGCTTTCCGGACATTTTGATGCTGTTACGAGCGTTGCGTTCAGTACAACAGGTGCAACGCTGGCTAGCGGTAGTTTGGACGGATCTGTTCAACTATGGGATACTGCAACAGGTGAACAATTACACATTTTATTTGGACATGAAGATTCTGTTTACAGTGTTGCTTTCAGTCCGACTGAAGGGACACTCGCCAGTGCAAGTCGAGATGGCACTATTCGTTTATGGTATACCGCGTTTGGGGTAATTAAACAGACGCTCATCGGACATGAAGGTCCTGTCTATGATGTTGCATTTAGTCCAAATGGGAATACAATTGCAAGCAGTAGTGGGGATGGAACAATTCTCTTATGGGATGCTGTCTCAGGTCAACCGCAGCAGGTTCTTACAGGACATACACATGTTGTTTTAAGTGTAGCATATAGCATCAGTGGAGGAACAATTGCGAGTGGTAGTGTTGATGGGACTGTCCGTTTATGGGACGCTGTCTTCGGTGGACAACGGCAGACACTCACAGGATATACGAGCTATGTGTTAGGTGTTACATTTAGTAATGATGGTAGTAAAGTTGCCAGTAGTGGTTCCGACAGTGTTATTAATCTATGGGATGCTGTAACAGGTCAACATCAGCAAATGCTGATAGGACATACGGACTGGGTTTGGAGTGTAGTATACAGTCCAGACGGTATGACTATCGCAAGCGGTAGTGACGATGGCACCATCAGGTTATGGGACAGTACTACAGGTGAACACCAACGAACGTATGAAGGACATACAGACTGGGTTTGGAGTGTCGCATACAGTCCAGATGGTAATACAATTGCAAGCGGTAGTGAAGATGGAACTATTCGTTTATGGGATGCAATCTATGGCGGACATATACAAACAATCATTGGACATACAGCTCCAGTACTGAGTGTCGCTTTCAGTATTGACGGTAACACAATTGCAAGTGGTAGTGCTGACGGCACAATTAGACTTTGGGATGTGTGGACAGGTGAACATAAACAGACATTTACTGGGCATGAAGATTATGTAAGGAGTGTTGCATTCAGTCCAAATGGAAATGTCCTTGCGAGTGGTAGTGATGATGGCACTGTTCGTTTATGGGATATTGTTTTCGGTGTTGAACTTGAGATATTTAGAGGGCATACGGATTATGTTTGGGATGTTGCTTTTAGTAATAATGGAGATATTCTTACAAGCGGAAGTAATGATGGCACTGTTCGCGTATGGGATGCTATTTCCGGTCAACCCCTACAAACATTTACTGGACATACAAGTGGTATCTTGGATGTTGCATTCAGTCCAAATGGAGACAAAATCGCAAGTAGTAGTTCAGATGGCACTGTACTACTATGGAACTTCACACCTCCTTCAACAATGTATGCAACAGTGAGTCTTTCTCCATCACCTGTACAATCTCCGGCGATTGGTGGTCAATTAACATTCTCTCTAAATATAGAGAATGGTGGAAATGTATTCGGATATCAGGCGACTGTTAGGTATGATGAATCTGCACTCCGCTTTGTAGAAAGTACTAATGCTGATTTCCTACCGATGGATGCGTATTCTGTATCCCCAATTATTAATGATAACACTGTTACGGTCGCAGCATCATCTCTTTCAGGGCATAGTGTAGGTGCTGGCACACTTGCTAACTTTACCTTTGAAGTTGTCTCTCTTAAGGATTCTACCATAACTGTTTCTAAGGTGCGGTTGACAGACAATTTAGGTAGAGTTTCTTATGCACGCGTTGGTGCAGCGCAAATAACAAGACCTTTACTCCAGAGAGGAGATCTCAATGGGGATGGTCTTGTTAACATACAAGACTTGACTTTAGTTGCATCAAACTTCGGACAGGAAGGGGATAATCTCGCGGATGTCAACGGGGATGAAATCGTTGATATCGTAGACCTTACCATTGTTGCAGCTGCTATGGCAAGTTCCACAGGTGCTGCCCCTACCATCAGTTCTCATGATTTAGAACATGGCTTGACAAGAGCACAAGTACAACAGTGGTTGCATCAAGCACAACAATTACCATTGACAGATCCTACTCTCCAAAGCGGCATTTTAGTTCTGCAACAACTTTTTGCAGCACTAACCCCACAAGAGACAGTGCTGCTGCCGAACTATCCAAATCCTTTCAACCCTGAAACTTGGATTCCGTATCAACTGGCTGAACCTTCAGATGTATCCCTTAGCATCCATTCTGCTAATGGGCAACTGATTCGGACCTTAGTGTTAGGACATCAACCTGCAGGGTTATACCAAAATCGTGCAAGTGCGGCATATTGGGATGGTAAAAACGAAGCAGGCGAACCTGTCGCAAGCGGTGTCTACTTCTACACGTTGACAGCCGATAAATTCACTGCATCACGGAAAATGCTCATTCTAAAATAATCAGGATACACACCGTAGGGCAATGCACCACGATTACTATCATATCATGTGATTGCGGTGCATTACCCTATTTTATTGCCAATTTCACTCTTTTCCATATCAATCCTTCCTATTGATTACAATGCAGAGAACACACCTTAAACAAAATCCAGAATAGTATTAAAGCGTTAGAATCCAATGCACAATTTTGGGCATCATGTAAGAAGATGCACAATTAGGTGCAGTTTGTTGAATTTGCTTCAAAACTGAATATCGTCACAATACTGCAATAACATCTATGTGATTGTTCAAATTGTGGACAGTAGTGTTGGTTTTCTGACAATATAAGAGCAGTTAATCATTGATTTTGCTCAATACAGAACATAATTGCTTAGTTTTGACTAATCACTGATTATGGCATAAAAATTGCTCCAACGAATACATAAAGAATTATGGATATGGGAGAACTGCTACATGGAATCGGCAAAAAACCTGAAATTAGTACAGAAAACTTGGATAGACTGCTTATTACAGGCATTTCATTTTGTGCCTTCCATACGAAGGTTGATAATCTCGTTCTGGGTGATTTCCACGATCTTACTACCAAGTGTCTTTGCTCAAGATTGGACACGTTGGGATTTACCTGAAGGTGCAAAAATGCGTCTTGGAAAGGGAAGTATATACGATGTAAAATATTCACCTGATGGAAATCAGTTAGCAGTAGCAGGTTCTGTTGGGATTTGGATCTATGATGTGAATACCAGGAAGGAATTGTCGCTACTTACGGAACATAACGCTGGAATTTACAGTATTGCCTACAGTCCTGATGGTACGACACTGGCAAGTACTTCTTATGATGATAGAGTCTGTATTTGGGATACTACTAACGGGGAATGCATAACAGAACTCACAGCACACGGAGAGAGAATCCGATCAATTACATTTAGTCCTGATAGCAGCACGCTTGCGGGTGCAAGTATGGAAGATACAGTCATCCTGTGGGATGTAAAAACGAGAGAACACACCACAACTCTTAGAGGACATAAAAGCTCTGTCACTTCGATTGCTTTTAGTCCTGATGGTACTACACTTGTCAGTGGAAGTTGGGACGATACTTTGCGTTTGTGGGATGTTGCAACTGGTGAACACAAAGCTACATTATTAAAGCATTCTGATGGTGTTTCAAATGTTGTGTTTAGTTCTGATGGGAGTACATTCATAAGTAGCGCATACAATCGTGGAGGTATATATATGTGGGATGTTGCTACTGAACAGAACATAAAGAAACTCAATGCCCCCTTCTCAACAGAAATCGCTTTAAGTCCGGACGGGAAAACCCTTGCTATAGGAAGTTGGGGAGGATTGCTGCTATGGGATGTTGAAAGCAACATACAAAAATATGAACTCATTGGACACTTGTCCAGCATAACATCACTTGCATTCAGTCCAGATGGTAGTACACTTGTTTCTGGCAGTTACTCAGATTTACTTCTGTGGGATGTTGCTACTGGTGCACAAAAAGCATCGATTACAGGACATACTAGGGGTGTGAACACTGTTGCATTTTCTCCTGATACACAGACGATTGCCGCAGGAAGTAGAGAGAAAATACGTTTGTGGGATGTTTCCTCTGGTAAACAGAAAACGGTACTCTATGAATATGATGTTGGAAATCGTAGTTTGGCATTCAGTCCAGACGGTAAAACACTTGCCAGTGAAACCGGATGGTCTATTCGATTATGGAATGTTGATGAGGGTAGACACATAACAACTCTCAAAGGATTTTTGGGTAATAGTGCATCTGGTTATGGCATTGCTTCTGTTGCTTTTAGTCCAGACGGTAGATTTTTGGCAAGTGGCAGCAGCGATTCCACAGTGCAGTTATGGTATGCTGGTAGAACATATAAAGGAACACTTATCGGACATAATGCTGGACTTACCTCAATTGCATTTAGTAATGATAGTCGGTTACTCGTAAGTGGTAGCCGGGACAGAACAATACGACTCTGGGATGTGGTATCAGAAGGAAGTATAAATATATACACCGGACACACAGAAGAAGTAATGTGTGTTGCCATTAATCCAGATGCAAGTATCATCGCAAGTGGTAGTATGGACGATACGGTGATTTTGTGGGATGTTGCCACAGTAGAACCGAATCACATTATCACTGCTCATAAGAACGGTGTTCAGAATGTTACGTTCAGTCCTGATGGTAAAACGCTTGCCAGTAGTGGAGGGAGGGATGACCCCACCGTGAATCTCTGGGATGTAAAGACAGGTGAGTTGAAAACAACACTCAAAGGGCATACAAATTCTGTTACCAGTATTGCATTCAGTTCTGACGGTCGTTTACTAATAAGTGGAAGTTGGGATGGAACAGTCATGTTATGGGATTATTCTCAAATAGATACAGATGATGTAACCCCACAACTTGTTGAGGATGCGAACCGTGATGGCGTGGTGAATCTCCAAGATCTGATTTTTGTAGCAACACAATTTGGGAAATCCGGACCAGATTTGACTGCAGACGTAAACAGCGATGGAGTTGTTGACATCGCGGATTTATTATTGGTTGCGAATGCACTTGGTGATGGAAATAACGCACCATCTTTAAGGAATATACCTATTCTTGATTCCCTCAACGTTGATGATGTCAAACATTGGTTAATACAGGCACAGCAAATCAACAACCCAACACCCGCATATCAAAAAGGCATCTCAGTTCTACAGCAACTATTGGAATTATTGACGACAAACAAAACAGCGTTGCTACCTAACTATCCCAACCCATTCAATCCAGAAACATGGATACCTTTTCAGTTAGCAATACCCAGTGAGGTAACACTACACATTTATTCTTATGATGGAAAGTTGGTTCGAACATTAACATTAGGACATCGGTCGTCGGGAATCTATCAAAATCAGGACAGTGCAGCGTATTGGGATGGAAAGAATGAATTTGGTGAAGCAGTCGCAAGTGGCATCTACTTTTATACATTGTCTGCTGGAGAATTTACTGCCACTCGACGTATGGTAATACGTAAATAGGAGACGAATTGATGAAAACCGTACGATTTTCAGTGATAACATTTATTCTTATAACAATCTTCATTTCACCAAAGGCATTTTCACAAGAATACCAACAATGGGGATTGCCACAAAATGCCAAAATGCGTATAGGAAAAGGGGGTATATCGGATGTCACATTTTCTCCTGACAACACAAAACTCTATGTGGCAAGTTCTATTGGGATTTGGATATACGATGTCAATACAGGTAAAGAGTTAAAGTTACTCAATAACCATTCGGGTACTATTACAAGTGTAGCATTCAGTCCTGATGGTCGTACACTCGCGAGCAGCTGCGCATCTGAATTTTATTTGTGGGATGTTAACACTGGGGATCAAAAACTAACTATTTCAGGACACACATCCGACATCAGGAGTGTAACATTTAGTCCGGATGGTAAGACTCTCGTAACAGGTGGTGGTTGGAAAGACGGAACGCTGCAACTGTGGGATGTCAACACGGGTGCACTGAAGAATACACTTGTAGGACATACGGATAGCTTATCGTGTGTTACCTATAGTCCAGATGGTAACACAATCGCAAGTTGTGGAGAGGATGATGTAGGCACGATAAAGTTGTGGGATGTTAACACAGGTTTGCTCAAAACAACTCTCACTGGAGGAAAATACAAAGTACAAAAAATAATATTCAGTCCAGATGGAGGAACATTAGTAAGTTGTGAAGGCTGGTTTGGAAACGATGTGAAGCTGTGGAATACCATCACTGGTGAACATATCTTGACGTTCAGGGGACATACAGACGGTGTTAACAGTATCAGTTTCAGTCAAGATGGTAGCATCCTTGCAAGTGGAAGTTCCGATGGGACAGTAGTTCTGTGGAACGGAACGACTGGAGAATACATAACTACACTTCTTGACCATACAGGACCTGTCCTAAACGTTGTGTATAGTCCAAATGGTCGTATCTTTGCAAGTAGTGATTGGGAAGGTAAAATAATACTGCGAGATGCAGACAGTCTTGAACATATTACTACTATTGATGGACATATGCCGAATATCTATAGCATTGCATACAGTCCAAACGGAAGCCAAATTGTAAGTGGAGGTACGGATGGGAAGGTGCGTCTGTGGGATACCGATACAGGAAAAAACATACACACACTCACAGGACATGTTGACGGAGTAGAATCTGTTGCATTCAGTCCGAATGGACACACTATAGCCAGCAGTGGTGATTGGGATGATAGGACAGTACGGTTATGGGACGTTACTACGGGTGTACATATCAAAAGCCTATTGGGACACAAGCGGGGTGTATCGGTTGTAATCTACAGTCCAGATGGAAAAACACTTGCTACTGGGAGTGGAGACGAAAAGGTAGGTGTATGGGATGCCGCAACAGGTAATCACATTATTACATTTACTGGACATACAGATAGCATAATAAGTATGGCGTTTAGTCCAAACGGTACTATTTTGGCAAGTGGAAGTTACGGAGATCTACGTTTATGGGATATTCAGAGTAGGCAACTTATTACCAATTTCACTAAACATAGTGGTTGGATCGGATCGCTTGCGTTTAGTCCGGATGGAAGAACATTGGCAAGTTGTGGGGGTGATCGTAATGTGTATTTGTGGGATGTTCCTACGCTAACTCATAAATCCACAATTTCCGGGTTTTTAGATGGTGTTCGGAGTGTTGTGTTTAGTCCAGATGGACAAACGCTTGTAAGCACTGGATCTGGACGAGACAGAATAGTTCGTCTGTGGGATCCTGATAGTGGTATGCTTAAATTATCTCTTGCAGGACATACAAATGGAGTTCTTACATCCGCTTTCAGTCCAGATGGAAAGACCCTTGCTACCGCGGGATATGATGATGTTATTTTCTTGTGGGATCTTGAATCCATAATGAATCCAACAGAAAATTCATTAGATGTTAATGGGGACGGTATAGTTGATCAATTAGACTTAGTCATCGTTGCCGCAAACTTCGGACAGACAGGACCAAATGATGCCGATGTAAATGGTGACGGAATAGTCGATATCGCTGATCTTTTGATAGTTGCTGGCGCGATAGATGATGATGCCGCTGCTCCTTCAACATTAAGTCGAGATATGAAACACCTCCCCTCAAGAACTGATGTACAGAAATGGCTTACCGATGCAAAGCAGTTAAACCCAACAGATACAACATTTCAAAGAGGTATCCGTTTTCTTGAACAACTTTTGCTTGCACTAACACCAGAAAAAACAACACTTCTCTCGAACTATCCAAACCCGTTCAATCCAGAGACTTGGATACCGTATCAATTATCAGAGGCAGCGGATGTTTCGCTCCAAATCTATTCATCTGATGGACAGTTGATTCGTTCCTTCAATATAGGTCATCGATCTGCGGGGCTTTACCAAAGTCAAGGACGCGCAGTATATTGGGATGGAAAGAATGATATAGGAGAACTTGTTGCGAGTGGCGTCTACTTCTACAAATTTTCTGCAGGACAATTCTCTGCTACACGACGGATGGTAATAAGAAAATAAAAAGGAGAACAACAATGAAAAAAACACCACTTTTAATCATCAATATTTTATTTCTTTTAACCGTCTTTCTACCAAGTGTCTTTGCTCAAGATTGGACACGTTGGGATTTACCTGAAGGTGCAAAAATGCGTCTTGGCAAGGGTGGTGTAGAAAATATAACCTTCTCATCAGATAATAATAGGATGATAGTTGAAAGTACCATAGGTATTTGGATATATGATGCACATACGGGTGTTGAATTAGACCTAATTGCTGAAAGTCCAGACAACATTCTCGGAGTAAGTCCGGATGCCAGCCTTTATGTTACATCGGATGAAAACAACATAGTCCAATTGCGAGACCTGACTGATAAAAGTGTTAAAGTAACCCTAAATGGTGAAACAGAGGAAATTTACCATATCGCATTTTGTCCAGATATGCAGATGCTTGCGGGGACAAGTGAGGAAGATATTCATCTTTGGGATCTCACCACAGGAGAACATAATGCAACTCTCAAAGGACATACGAAATGGGTAGGTGCTATTGCCTTCAGTCCGGATAACTCAACCCTTGCCAGTAAAAGTTCAGATGGCACACTACGACTGTGGGATGTTGCCACTGCTACACACAAAGATACTTTATCCGAGTATGCAAGCGGAATCCGTTATCTTATATTCAGTCCAGACGGGAAAACACTCATAAGTGGTGATACATACGACGACGACGTACAAGTATGGGATCTTGACACCGGGCAAAGGAAATATGAAATTGATACACTATCCATGAATTCTATAGACTTAAGTAGGGATGGCAAAACACTCGCAATCGGTGGTCAAAATGGATTACATCTGTGGGATATTGCCACAGGTACACACATAGCTGAACTCGGAGCATATCTGGGTAGAATAAGCTCTGTTGCTTTCAGTCCTGATGGTCGTACACTCGCGAGTGGTGGAAGTGACGAACTGTATTTGTATGATGTTACAAGCGGTGAACGAAAGAAGTCTATTACTGGACATACAACATCAGTATTTGGAATGGCAATCAGTCCTGATGGAAACACCCTCGCAACATCTACAAGAGAAAAAATACATCTATGGGATCCTAACACCGGTGAATACAAACGGTTGATCTTTGGAGGACATTGGTCATCATATATTGATTTAGCATTTAGTCCTGATGGAAATACGCTTGTAAGTCAGGAAATATCGCGCCTTCTCTTATGGGACGTCGAAAGTGCTACACACATTGTCACTCTCTCAAGGTTTGGTGGATCACCACGACAAGGTGGAGGAAGCATTACTTGGGGATCTTCATCCATTGCCTTTAGTCCTGATGGGAAATTACTTTTTTGGGGAAATAGATATTCCACAGCAATCCATGTATGGTATGGCGGTAGAACACAAAAAACTGCACTTATCGGACACACAGAAGGCATCAATTCTATCACCCTAAATCATGATGGTAGTAGCCTTGCCAGTGCAAGTAATGACCAGACGGTCCGTTTGTGGGATGTTGCAACTGAAACAAATATATCAACTTTCACCGGACATACAGGGAAAGTGTTTAGTGTTGCATTTCACCCAAAAGATAACATCATAGCAAGCAGTGGTGAGGATAATACAATTATATTATGGGATATAGCAACGGGGGAACCGAGAACCATAGATACTGAATATACCGATGGAGTAGGTTCAATCCGTTTCAGTGTTGATGGAAGAACACTTGTTAGTAGAGGTACAGACTATTGGGATGACAATACCGTACAGATTCGGGATGTGGCAACGGGGGAATTAATATCCATCCTTACAGGACATACGTCTGGTACATATAATATTGCCTTTAGTCCTGATGGTAAAACACTTGCCAGTGCAAGTTCGGACGGAACAGTCCTGTTATGGGATTACACCCCATATTTAGATACCACAGAGGAACCAGTACAACTCGCTGAAGATGTGAATCATGATGGCACAGTAGACATACAAGATCTAATTCATGTTGCTACACATTATGGACAGATCGGAGATGAAAATGCAGCTGATGTGAATGGTGACGGTATTGTCAATATCGCAGATATTTTGTTAGTGGCTGCTGCACTCGAAAATGGAAACGCTGCTCCCTCAAAATATATGCATTCTATAGAATTACTCACTGCAGCAGAAGTGAAACAGTGGTTAGATCAATCACGGCTAATCTTCAATAAGACACCTATTTATCAGAAAGGTATTGCCAAACTTGAACAGTTATTGACTCAGTTAACACCAAGAGAAACTGTGCTGCTAACTAACTATCCGAATCCTTTCAATCCTGAAACGTGGATACCTTATAAGTTGGCAAAACCGGCTAACGTTATGTTCCACATCTATTCATCTGATGGACAATTAGTACGAACACTAAAGTTAGGACATCAAAATGCTGGTGTCTATCAGGACAGGACACATGCAGCATATTGGGACGGTAAAAACGAATTCGGAGAACATGTTGCCAGCGGGATCTATTTTTATACAATGACTGCCGGGAATTGGACAGCAACGAACCGAATGGTGATAAGAAAATAGGAGACTAAATTGATGAAAACTATGCGACTTTCGGTTTATATTTTAATGTTTTGTATTCTATATTCACCAAATACATTTGCACAAGATTATACACAATGGGCGTTGCCAGCGGGGGCAAAAATGCGTCTTGGGAAAGGTGTTATCTATGGAAATATAACCTTTTCTCCAGATAGTTCTCTGCTCGCAGTTGCCAGTACTATTGGAGTCTGGTTATACAATGGACACACAGGCAAAGAGCAAAATCTGCTCACTAACAATTCCAATTATGTGTCAAGTGTAGCATTCAGTCCTGATGGGAACACGCTTGCAAGTTGTAGTGGAAACGAATTCTATCTATGGGATGTTGAAACAGGTAAAATCAAACTTGGCATTTCGGCACACCTGAAATATATCACAAATATAAGATTCAATCCAAATGGAAAGATTCTTGCTACATGCAGTAAGTACTATAGAGACGGAACAGTCAAGTTGTGGGATGTGTCAACAGGAGAACTAATAACAACAATAATTGCGCATGAAGATGGTATTGAAACCATCGACTTCAGTCCAGATGGAACCTTTCTCGTTAGTGTTGGTGAGGATGAGGAAGACTGGACGATGAAATTTTGGGATGTTGAAACTGGTGAACTAAAGACAACTTATATATTAGAAAATAGTAGGAACGTCTTTCAGCCGAATATCACATTCAGTCCAGACAGTAACACTATAGCAATATGCGGTGGATGGACCAACAAAACGGTCCAATTATGGGATGTGGCTGCTGGAACACTGAAAACCAACCTTCAGGGACACACGGATAGTGTTCATAATATTGCGTTTAGTCCCGATAGCCGCACACTTGCAAGTGGAAGTGATGACCGAACGGTATGTCTATGGGACGTTTCTACAGGGAGTTATAAGACTACACTCATAGCACATACTGACGACATCGTGAGTCTTGCATATAGTCCAGATGGAAATACGATCGCGAGTGGAAGTTCCGATGGAACAATCGTTTTGTGGGATGCAATGAATCTACAACCCAGAGCTACAATTACTGAACATGTCACATGGATTAATGAGATTGATTTTAGTCCAGATGGACGTACTATAGTAAGTGGAGGTGAGGATAAATTGGTGCGTCTGTGGGATACATCCTCAGGTAAAAACATCAAAAACTTCGCAGGACATATAGCACCTGTTGAATCTGTTGCGTTTAGTACGGATGGAGATACCATAGCAAGCGCAAGTAGTCATATAAATGAAAACTTTTGGTTCGCGGATGACTATACGGTAAGGTTATGGGATGCTGTCTCTGGCACACAAGAATCAATCCTATTTGGACATGATCGGCAAGTCTATTTTGTTGACTATAGTCCTGATGGACGCTATCTCATAAGTTGTGGGGATGATGAAAGGGCGATACTTTGGGATGCGGCAACAGGATTTCCTCTATGGACGATTGATATAGGTCAGAATCAGGCATCAATTGCTGCTTTTACACCAGATGGACGTACACTCGCTATCAGAGATGGAACAAAGGTTCGTTTGTTAGATATAACCAATAGACAATCCATAGCAGCGATTACCGGATATTCGGTTGGGAATAGTAACATTGTGTTCAGTCCTGATGGAAAAACGCTCACGACAGTTATATCCGAAACCGAGGTGCTTTTTTGGGATATTGCCACAGGTGAGGAAAAAACAATCCAAACACAACATTATGGTAGAGTTGTTACTCTTGCATATAGTCCAGATGGAGAAACACTCGTGACCGCAACAACACGAGGAAACGAACCGATGCAGTTTTGGGATCCAATCAGTGGCAAACTCAAAATGAGGTTGGTAGGCATGCCAACTGGCATATATAGTCTAAAGTTTAGTGCTGATGGTAACACTTTTGCGACATTAGATAGAGGTGGGACAATCCTTTTGTGGGATTACGCTAACATTGCTAATTCGATAAGACTTAAAGCGGATGTTAACGGAGATGGAGTTGTTGATGTGCAGGATTTGGTGTCAGTTGCCACAAACTTCGGACAGACAGGTCCAAATGATGCCGATGTAAATGGTGACGGAATAGTTGATATTGCTGATCTTTTGATAGTTGCTGGCGCATTAGATGATGATGCCGCTGCTCCTTTAGCATTGAATCAAGATATGAAACACTTCCCCTCAAGAACTGATGTACAGAAATGGCTTACCGATGCGCAGCAATTGGATATATTGGATACAACTTCACAGAAAGGTATCCGTTTTCTTGAACAACTTTTGCTTGCACTAACACCAGAAAAAACAACACTTCTCCCAAACTATCCAAACCCTTTCAATCCAGAGACTTGGATACCGTATCAATTATCAGAGGCAGCGGATGTTTCGCTCCAAATCTATTCATCTGGTGGACAGTTGATTCGTTCCTTCAATATAGGTCATCGATCTGCGGGGCTTTACCAAAGTCAAGGACGCGCAGCATATTGGGATGGAAAGAATGAATTAGGAGAACCTGTTGCAAGTGGTGTCTATTTCTATATCCTAACAGCGGGACAGTTTGCTGCAACACGAAAAATGTTGATAAGAAAATGATTTGTAATTCATTTATTGAAGGGCAGACATAATGTTGCCCTTTTTAATTGAAAGTTGACATTTCATCCTCTCTGTGACATACTTAAAAACGTATTACCGTAGAGGATGTATCCACATGAAAAAGTCCCTATTTCCTGTTTTATTAGTATTTATACCATTTCTAATATTTATTGTCCCATTACTGGATTCAACCATTGTGATTGATTGGAAATCTTTCTTCTGTAGGAGCGACCTCCCGGTCGTGACCAGTAAATCAACGGTATGAATGCCATTAAGGCATTCACCGGGTCGCTCCTTCAAGTAGTCCTCAGCAAATGGCACTTTATTTATTACAAAGGGTATAACATTCAGTCCAGATGGAAAAATACTTGCAGGCGGGTGTGATAAAGTATGGAATGAGAGATGAATGCAATCTATATGTGGGATGTAGGAACGGATAAACCCAAGCATATCCTAAAGGGACATAAAGGAGGTGTCAATAGTGTTGTATTCAATCCAGATGGTCAAACACTTGCAAGTGGAAGCGCAGATAACACTATCCGTCTTTGGGATGTTACTGGAAAACACATGCGGACATTCAAGGGACATACAGGAAATGTCAATAGTGTTGCCTTCAGTAAAGATGGGAGAACACTCGTAAGCGGTAGTGAGGATGGTACAATCCTATTATGGAACATCACCTCTACTGATAGTACAAAATAGTAGACATTAGCACTTATTGCAAAGTACCTACCAATTCCGTGAAATCTTCCACCGTCACATCAGGTTGAAACTGTGTATTCTCGTAAGGTAAATTGTAGCGATTGACAAACGCACCACGATAACCACACGCCCGCGCACCCATGATGTCAAACGAATTGGCAGATACCATCAAGCATTCACTAACTTCAAGATCCAGTTTCCCCGCTGCACCCCGATAGACAGCAGGATGCGGTTTAAACGCACCAACAGACGTAACCGAAATTACATTATCAAAATCCCACTCAACCCGTTGTGTAACAAGATATTCCAAAAACTCAGGATCCCCGTTTGATAACACAACTAACTGAAATTTTGATTGAAGCCGATCAAGTGCATGTAACACTTCAGGAAAGGGAGATAGATGTTGCCAACCTTGCATAAACTCTTTTACCGTATCGGAAGAAGCATCAATCAGGTTTCGTTTGAGGGTGTAATGCAGTGCACGTCTTACAGTTTCCAGATAACCACTATGTCCAAGCATCATTATCGTATCTTGATACTGCTCAATTCGCTGTCTGTATCTCCACTGTTCCCAAAATTCATCTGCTGATACATTAATAATATCACGGGTATCTAACGATTTTTGGATGAACGGCGTAAGGCTACCACCTAAATCCAATATTGTCCCGAAAAGGTCAAAAGTAAGTGCTTTTGTGTTTGCGAAATTCGTCATGTCAATCCTTATCATATTACATCCAAAATGGTAGTCTTTGTAGGTCGGAGCGAACTTGTGACCTCCGACACGTATTATTTATTTCATTGGGGTTCACATGTCGGAGGTCGCAAACTCGCTCCGACCTACAAGAGACTCCAACACTAAATTGACAGCTATGATTTTACCGCAACTGTTTTACCAGTTGCCATTGCCTCAAATGCAGCGTCAATAACGCGCATCTGATTTATGCAGCTTTCGGGTGAGATCCGGTGAGGTTGTCCTGTTTCCAAACATTCGCACATGTGCTCAAGTTGCATTGCAAACTGATTAACAGGATCAATATCAATCACTTTACGACCATCTCTGTTCTGTAGAACAATATTAACCGGAGAACCTCCATTATTCCACGCGGCATCAATTCTAAGCATGCCACCTAAACCTGCCATTTCAGCATACTGACCACCAGCACAATTAAAACCTGTAGAAATCTGTGCAGTCTTTTCACCGGGGAATTCTAATAATAGATATGAACCATCGTCCACTTCTAATCCCGCTTGAGACACACCAGATACCCGAAGCGGTTCAGCACCAAACATAAACCGCGCATGGTGGATATTGTAGCACGCCAAATCGTAGATACTACCACCACCTTTTGCTTTGTTAAATCGCCAGTTCGCTTCAGGTTTACGGGATTCAGGACCGCCGCCACCGCCACCTGTACAGAAGGTGCTGCGGAGTGTCATAAACTCACCAATTGCACCAGAATCCACTAACTCCTTCGCTTTGATATGCATAGGATGGTGGCGAAACTTAAACGCTTCTGCAACAAGAATATCGTTCTCCAAGGCAGCACCAACGAATGCCTCTGCTTCTGCTGCTGTTGATGTGAACGGTTTTTCACACAATATCGCTTTAACCTGACGGGATTCGGATATTTGTATACCTACCTTTGAGTGAAACGCACCCCACGTGCAGATGACTGCAATATCCAAATCTTCTGATTCTAACATTTCATCTAAGGAGAGATAACGATTCTCCTCCGGAACATTGAATTGCTCACCGAAGCCTTTTAATGCACCTTCTGACACATCATGAATTGCTGCCAACTCAACACTCGGAGCATGCTGACAGGCACCACCATGGGCACGAGCAATTCCGCCTGTCCCAACCAAACCGACTTGGTATTTTCCATTTTTTGGCATATCTGTTCCTCACTAATATAGATTATTGGGGTTCTGATGTTAATGTATAACCGTTTTTAACTATTGCCTCTCGTAAAAAATCAAAAGGAAGTTCACAAGGTTCTTCAACTCTCTTCCAACGTTCTACTGCCTCTGGTCGCACAATTATTCGTCCTAATGAAAAACCTAAAAATGATTCAAGACGTTTGAGTGTTTCTTCCTGTTTAAGCACAAAATCCTCAAAACGGATTTGGATAATATGTTTAGGTATGGGTGTTGCTTTCATCAATTGATATTGATAATACCAAGAAATTGCACGTCTTTCGTATATATCATCTGTCTGTTGATAATCAATACCAAAGTCGCGTAAATTATCCGTTTTGTGGCTACCAAGGATACAATCTCTCGGATCACGAATCCAATGTATGTATCGAATATCGGGAAACATACGCACTATCCAAGGATATACGAGCGTTGTCTCAGGTATCTTCCATCCTTTGTATGCTGATGTGTCTTTCATCACATCAGCAAGATAAGTGTTGATAAGTTGTTTAAACTCAGGGTCAATCGGCATCGTAAACAGAGGATCGAAATTCCAAGTTAATCCACCTTTCCATTTGACATATTTTGCCAACACTCGGCAGGCATCGTACATTGCAAATGGGGGGATCTTATCGCCAGATGGATTTAGTTGGCTGCCCATATAAACGCCACTGGCATACAACGTATGTGAAATAGCTCGTGTGCCAGAATGCCCGCGACCAATTACTGTGATTAAGGTTTCCATATATTTTTTGACCTAAAACGAACATAGAAATAACTTGCTTATTACGGAAATTAATGATAATAATTATAGAAGTTCATTGTGCTGAACGAATCTTATCCTCGTTTTTACTTATGTAAGATAACAAGATGGTGCTGCCGTCAGCATAAGTTTTTTCATTTTAACAGAAATCTAAAACTAAGAAAAGGTATTTTTGACATTAGAAAAGGAGTATGTATGCTCCTATACCGAAAAAAGGAATATTATATATGCAGAAATCAGCGGTTAAATTATGTTTTATTTTCTCAATGTTGTTAATAATTGTCGGATGTGATAATGTCCAAAAAGTGCTTACACCCAAACCTGAACCGTCTGTGAAGATCGGTTTTATCGTTGCTGGGGAAAGAGTCACCTATCCGAATGGGGCACAGTTAGCAGTGGATGAAAAAAACCAACAAGGTGGACTATTTGGCATGCAGGTTGAATTAATTGGTCATATTAATTCCGAGGCAATTTTGGATACCTCTGTACAATTGACTGAGTCGTTGATTGTTGAAGATGGAATTGTTGCGTTGATTGGTCCAAACCGATCCTCACATGCTGCAGTGGTAGGTCCTGTAGCGCAAAAACATCAGATACCTATGGTTACCACAACTGCTACGAACCCTAATGTTACCCAAGCTGGTGATTTCGTTTTCATGGCATCCTTCACCGATAGTTTTCAAGGTGCTGTAATGGCACAATTTGCCAAAATGGAACTCGGTATCTCAACCGCTGCAATTGTAACACGAAGTGGCGACCTATACACCGAGGGAATATCTGAATTCTTCTCTTCTAATTTTCTCGGACTGGGTGGAAATGTAGTTTCCCATTTATTCTTTGAAGGTGGTACGGACGATTTCACAGAACAGTTAACGCAGATCGCTGAAATGAAACCAGATGTGCTTTTTACTGCAGGTTTCGCACAAGATATTGTCAATATAACTCAACAGGCACGCGCAATTCCTTTGGTAAATTCAAATGGTGAACCAACAGTTTTCCTTGGAGCAGATTCATGGGACAGTGAACTCGTTTTTGGCGACGAAAATGCCGAAGTTGAAGGAAGCTACTTTAGTGGACACTTCTCACCAGAGACAAATGAACCGATGGCACGCGCTTTTGTGGAAACTTATGAAGCAATCTACGAATCTACACCAACTGGGGGAGTTGCTGTGAGTTACGATGCTGTAAAACTACTTTTTGAAGCGATTGAACGGGCTGGAAGCTTAGAAGCGGATGCTATACGCGATCAACTTGCTGCGACAGAAAGCTATATCGGTGCGACAAGTATTGCAAGGTATAACGAAAACCGTCATCCTACGAAAAGTGCAGTCATATTCACCATCAAAGACGGTAAAAAGCAATTTTATCAACAGATTGATCCATAAATGTAGCAGGCATAATCCGTATGCCGTTATCTATGGTGATTTTTGAAATTAATTGGACATTTTACATGTAGGAGCGACCCGGGGAATGCCAATAGGCATTCATACCGTTGATTTCTTGATTTACTGGTCGCGACCCGGATGATGCTCCTACAGTATTTATGAGATGCCCAAAAAGGTGCTTCCATCAAAATCATTAACAGTACCAATGTAGAATAATTTCTAAACTTTACCATATATAAGGTAATAGGCATACTCCTCTACCGTTACTTATTCTATATGCAGCTTTGCAAGAACAAGGTTTCATGGTAATTGGGTAATTTCTTTTTTCAGAAGAATACCGAAACAGTTTACAACAAAACACTGTTAAAAAAGAAATCAACAGGTTTGTGAAAATGGGGTGTGTAAATATTTTTGCATCAATTAAACCAACTTTCATGCTGGCATGCTTATTTTTTCGATGCTGACAAAAAACTGAAAACTGAAAACTACATAAAACATATTGGATATATATTGTTCCAAAATCCACAACCCCTTCCAACCCTCAATAACACGTGTTATAATACTATCACTATGAAAAACACAACAACCCACAAATCCAACATCGCCGTATTCGTAGGTCGGAGCGAGCAAAGCGAACTACGACATCTTACATTCTGTAGAAGCGACCTCGGACAAATAGCTAAAAACAAAAGATACAGTTTTTCAAATTTTTTAAGACACAGTAACCCTGTGAAAACAACCCATAAACCCAGACAGACACAACAACGAGATCACAACACAGTAAAGATACAGTCATGTAAAAAAAGGCGCAAAACTGTATCTTTTTTTACGGAGGAAAATAACACAATTCGTAGGTCGGAGCAAGCGAAGTGACCTACGACAGTATATTAACCCAAGTTGCTACCTAAAAAATATTAGACAGGTGGGATACTATTTTAATCAAAAAAAGGCATTATTCTCGAAAATATTGTAGCAACTTGGGTTATATTAGACAATTCAAAAATAGACAAAATCAAGCAAAACAAAAGATACCAAATTTAAATTTTTTCATAGTGAAAAAACCGATGAAAACAACCCATAAATCCAGTCTGGGACTACCACTAGATCACAACACCAAAAAGATACCGTTATGTAAAAAAAAACACCATACGGTATCTTTTTTATGATGGAGAAATTCAATGAAATTACAAGATAAACAATTCACAGTCAAATATGATGTCCGAAGTCTTGGGCATGGTGTTTCCATCTCTTCTTTATGCAAAAAACTTTACACACCCGTGAAAATGAACTGTTTTTAATCACATAAGGAGATATACCGCCATGAAATCCTCACGTTTCTTGATATTCACAGTAATTTATGTTTTAATCTGCTGTTTTACATCAATTGCACAAGATAACGCACAAATAGGATTACCTGAAGGGGTTATAGCACGACTTGGCAAAGGTTCGCTGGGTGAAATCCGCTTTTCTCCAGATGGAAGTAAACTTGCAGTTTCAACTTCTCTCGGAATCTGGTTCCACGACCCACAAACTGGGAAAGAGTTGGAATTGCTGCGACATCCTAACATAAGATATCCATACGCTTTTGCATTTTCTCCTGATGGCAACACAATCGCTATAGGTGTTAGAGAGAAAAAGCAAAAGTCAAGCGGAAGTATTAGGTACCCAGTAGCATTATGGAATGTCACTACAGGAAAAGAAAAAGAAATGCCTCTTGGACACTTGCACAGAGTTAGATCCATTGCATTTTCTCCTGACGGAATTTATGTCGCTTCTGTTGGAGGGTTTGCAAACACCGGTCACTTATGGAACACACAAACAGGAGAAAGCATAGCCATAAAAAGAATGCATGCAAAAGGCGTGAGTTTAGTTCTGTTTTCTTTGGATGGACCAACTTTTGTTACCAAGGGGTACGACAACGCAGCATATCTGTGGGATGGAAAAACGGGTAATCATAAACTCACACTTACTGCACATTCAGAGCAAGTTTCTTCTGTTGCATATACTCCAGATGGTAAGAATATTGCAACAGGAAGTAGGGATGGAACGATTCGGTTATGGGATGCCGCCACTGGAAAACATAAAGACACACTGACGTCCGACAAAGGAAGTGCCAGGTCTCTCGTATACTCTCCTGATGGAAAGACAATCGCCAGCGGAACAGTAAGCGGTGATGTGCAATTATGGAACACACAAACATCAACACTAAAATCCACTCTCTCTGGACATACAGGAAGAGTTGAATCTGTTGCTTACTCTCCCGATGGAAATACTATTGCTTCTGCCAGTAGAGATACAGTGCGATTGTGGAATGCTGCCACTGGCAAAACTAAAGCCATACTAACAGGATATATGCGTATCAACTCCGTCGCATATTCTCCCAATGGAACTACGATTGCTACTGGAAGTGGAAATAACACGGTGCGATTGTGGGATACAAAATCAGGGAGAATAAAAAACACTTTTACTGCTTTTTCCGGTTACGGAAGAATTACCAAAGTAACCTATTCTCCCGATGGAAAAACAATTGCTGTGGCAAGACCTTTTAGTACAGTTTTCTTGTTAGATGCGCAAACCGGAAAACGTAAAGCCACACTCAAGCATTTCGGTTTGATTGATGAGATTTTTAATGTAATTCAGGATCGTGAGTATGATATAACTACTCTGACGTATTCCTCTGATGGCAACACAATCGTTACAGGATTAGATTGTTATACTCATGAAAAAGGAACGGTGTTTTTGTGGAATGCAAAGACAGGAAGACGTAAAAAAGTTCTTTATAAAGGAAACGGTGGTGTTAGAAATGCAGTATATTCGGAGGATGGCAAAAAAATAATTGCTACTGGAGATTGGAAGGGTACACGAGTGTGGGATGCCAAGACGGGAAAGAAGCTCACACCAACACCCAATGACATCCAAAGTAAATCTTCAAGTAGGGTATTACATTCTCCCGATGGCACTACAACCGCACACAGGGAACAAAATGGTACTGTGCTAATTCGTAAAAGGGACATAACTTCTAAAACAGAATAGTTTCACATTTTTAATATAATGTCTTATTCTAATGCCACTTTAGGCGCGCATTGTAAGCGCACTGAGGTACAATGTGATAATGATGAATTACTATAGTTTTAATACAAAATGGAGAAAAAATGAATAGACCACCAGAAGAGTTTATCCGTGTAGACGAAGAACGATTGCTCAATTTCAGTACTGCCTGTTTTGAAAAAGCAGGGATTACACATGACCATGCAGCACTTATTAGTCGCTTGCTTGTGAACTCCGATTTGCGTGGTGTCCGTAGTCATGGCACACGGACGCTTAGCGGTTACTGTGGGGGGTTTGAAAACGGCAGTCTCAATCCCAACCCAGACATCCGTGTCATACATGAAACACCGACAACTGTTGTGCTTAATGGTGATGGTACACTTGGCTATCTCCCAATGGTACGTGCTACCGAACATGCCATCGCGAAGGCGAAAGAGGTAGGAATCGGTATGGGACTCGTCCGCTACATTGGTCACTACGGTTCTGCAGGGCACTATGCCAGACTCTGTAACGAGGAAGGATGTATCGGTTTTTCGGTTCAAGGTTACCAGAACCATGGAAATGCTGCAGGTCAGGATCCAAAACCGCAACTCGGTTACTACGGAAACCCACCTATCTGTTTCGCTATCCCTTCAGGAGATGAACCCCCAGTCGTACTTGATGCAGCAACATGTATTATGGCTGATTACCAACGCGGTCCTGAATTTGATGAACTGCTTTCTATTATTCCAGCAGCTTTCTTTAAGAGTATCGGTTATACCGCGGTCGCTTGCCTGCTTGGCGGTGCATTAACCGGTTTCACTGAAGCACCACCAGAAGACACAGCAAAATGGAGTGGTGCAAAACGTCATGGCGGAATGGTCCTTGCTATACATATTGAATCTGTTGTGCCACCCGATGTCTTCCATGCAGAAGTTGATAGGTTAGTCCGAGATATTCGTGAAACTTACGAACCGATGCCGGGTACTGACCAAGCATTGCTTCCCGGTGCAATTGAAGTTGAACGGACAGAAATTCATCGGCGTGACGGTATTCGTTATGGTGAAATGGAACAAGCATCGGCACGGGCAGCCAGTGAACGTCTTAGTGTTCCTCTGCCCTGGAATGAATAGTTAGATTAGGTTAATACACTTATACCCTCCCTACAAGGCGCGTTTTATCAGCGCGCCAATTCATATATTAAGCATATTAGTTATTCACTATAAGCATATATAATAATATATTAATTTTTTGCATTTCTTGTCAGTATATTATATACTATTAGCAATTCTTTAATGGAATAGGATACCCAATTCTTGCTATTTCAGCACTGTTGAACGCAAACTTGTGAAACTTCAACTATAAGAATCGTCCTTTAGGATTGGATATCCTACGTCCTGTTTGATCTAAGGACAATATATTTTAGAGGAGATTTGCTATATGCATATACATATTAGAAAAAGTTTCTGGTTATACATGTTTACTTTATTCTTGTGCCTCAATTCCTTTTTCCTAAGGAACACTGCTGCACAAGGTAACAATGAATCCGCTGTTGCGTCCTCCGGCTCCAGTTATACCTTTGAGACGATTGATGTTCCGGGTGTAGACTTTTTAGCGGTGACAGCAAGTAGCGACTTTGAGGATTACGCCGGCTACACGAAAAGTGCTGACAGCGAAAAAGAAATCGCCTTTACACTCATTAATGACGTATTTACAACTTATGATTTCCCCGGCTCTCAGAAAACTCATTTTTATGCCTTCGGTAATAATGGACAAGCGGCCGGGCATTACCAAGATAGCGATGGTTTGTACCACGGTGTCATTTTGGAGAATGGTGAGTTGAGACAATACGATTTTCCGGGTGCTGTCCAAACGGAGATATACGGTATTAGTGATGCAACCGGTGCACTTACAGGTAATTTCATAGATACTTCCGGTATTCGCCGAGGATTTTCAGGAGAGACAATCGTTGAGTACCCTGGTGCATTAGCAACTTATGCCGATTTCGTGAATTCAAGTGGTCGTATTGTAGGCACATACATAGACGCTGAAGGTCTATATCATACATACCTGGTTGATCCAGACGGTAAATTCGTAACTGTAGAAATTTTGGACCCGTCCAATTTGGAATACATTTTTCTGCATGGAATCAACGATGTAACGATTGTCGTTGGCAGAGCAAAAGCAGTGGATGATGTCCCACGCACCTATGTCGGTTCGCTTCGGTATGAACTACATGAAGTGCAGTATCCAGGTAGTGTTGTCACAGAGGGCTGGAATATTAATCAGGACGGTTCTATCGTCGGACACTATGATACAGCAGATGGAAACAGACACGGGTTTATCGCAAAACCCACAGCGGATACTGCTACGCAACCCGCTGCCCCAGACACCGACTTCAACTATGTATTTGAGAGCATTGATGTTCCGGGAGTAGATTTCTTAGAATTGACAGCGAGTAGCGATTTTGAAGACTACGCTGGTAACACTCAGAGTCCTGATGGTAAAAAAATAGTCGGTTTTACACTGATTGATGGTGTTTTTACCACCTACGATTTCCCCGGTTCTAAGAATACGTATTTCTATGCACTCGGCAATGATGGACGAGCTGCCGGACACTATCAGGATAGCGACGGTCTCTACCACGGTGTTATCTTAGAAGATGGCGAGTTGCGTCAATACGATTTTCCTGATGCTGTCGAAACGCAAATATTCGGTATCAGTGATGCAACCGGTGCACTGACGGGGAATTTTATAGGTGCTGATGGCGTACGCCGCGGATTCTCAGATGATACAGTTGTTGAGGCTCCTGAAGCATCAGCAACTTATGCAGATTTTGTGTATGCAAGCGGTCTTGTTGTAGGCAGCTACGTAGACGTTGAAGGTCTGTATCATTCATACGCGTATAGACCGGATGGCAGATACTTAGTTGTGGACCATCTGGATCCATCCATTCAGGAATACTTATTCCTTCACGGAGCCGCAGATGTAAATGCAAAAGGTTTCACAGTCATTATCAGAGCTAAAGCTATAGGAGACATTCCGCGCTCGTATGTCGGTTCATTCCAGCACGGACTACATGAATTGCAGTATCCGGGAAGTGTTAGAACGGAAGGTTGGAACATCAATCTGGACGGCTCTGTCGTCGGACACTATGACTCACCAGATGGACGCAGACACGGGTTTGTCGCAAGACTCAGTACTAAGGAAGAGAGTGATCACTTTGGTAACAAGTACACCGTCACACTCTCCAAAGGGTTGAACATGCTTTCTGTGCCTTTAGCATCACCCAAACCGATGTCCGCAAAATCGCTCGCTGGGATATCCGGTGCGACGGTCGTAATAGCACTTGATGCTGCAAATCAACGTTTCGTTGGGTGGACAGCAGCTGCACCTAACGATGGATTTCCAATTGAAGGTGGACAAGGCTATATCGTCAATGTTCCACAACCTCGCAATTTTGCATTCGTCGGCTCACGGTGGATAAACCAAACCGAGGATACTGCTGCAGCACCGATGGCAACCTCAACACCACGCGAGGCATGGGCATTCGTTGTAAGTGGACAGTTAGGAGGCACGCAGAACTATGACGGGTATCTCATCACAGTGCGTAACCTACGAACAAACTCCGTTATGACAGCACAAGTAACAGATCATTACTTCGCGGCTGCAACTGCCGACTTGGCGCGACGGAGTGTTGTGCAAGTTGGAGACACATTGGAAGTGACGGTCTCAGATACAAACGGGAATATCGCTTCTGAGAAATTTAGTTTTGAGGTAACACCCAACAGTTTGGCAAATGCGCTGCTCACTGTCAACCTTGATGGAATTGGAAAACCGAATGGGAACCTATTATTACAGAATTATCCAAACCCGTTTAACCCTGAAACTTGGATCCCATATCAACTTTCAGATGCCGGTCCTGTGTCTATATCTATTTATGACGCGACTGGTGGATTTGTCCGAAAACTTACTCTTGGACATCAGTCAGAGGGTTTCTACCATAACCGTGGTCGTGCTGCTTATTGGGATGGCAAAAACACTTTAGGTGAAAGCGTCGCAAGTGGTATCTACTTCTACAAGTTAGAAACACCATCCTTCCAGCAAACACGACAGCTCGTAATCTTAAAGTAATTTCAATCAGTATAGAACTCATAGATGTCACAGTTGTACTATCTGTGCAACTGTGACACTTCGTCAAACTCGACCCAAAACGTGTAAATCCCAACCCGCTGAATTTCTACCTTGCTATCATTTCAACGAAATTTGCTTATCCTTAGCAAATTGGATATCCGAACAATAAATGAATACTTACGCCATTCTCCTATAGTCCCCTTGATAAAGGACTTAGGGCTAAATAACTAAAATATCCACTTTTGGACGAAGATCATTGCTTTCTGAAGCAAGTTGCATAAGTCCTGAAAGCTTAACGTGAATTCGGCGTAGGAGATATACAGTAGTTTGTAGACTGGGTTGAGAGACGAAACCCAACCTATAAGACTGAAACCAATACCGCATGCTGATAATTCATAATGTGTCTTAATGAATTTTGAATAAACTATAGCATTTTTATATAGTCATATATGAATAGATATAAAACTTCAAATTTCTTTTGCAAAATACCCGTATTTTGCTCTGATTATATTAGGCATTAATAAGGTAAGTTTGGTGTCAAAGTATTTTAGCTTATATTCTTAGATATAACGCACATAAACACGATAGGTGGTTTCCTAACTGCACTATATACGAAAAATGCTTATACCTAACTCACTTTATTTAGAAAGGTGGCATTATGAAAAATCATATTAATACCAGATTTTTGTTTTACATGTTTACGATTTTTTTATGTTTTTATTTCCTCTTACTAAGGAACACTGCTGCACAAGATAACAATCAATCCGCTGTTGCGTCCGTCGGCTCCAGCTATAGCTTTGAGAGCATTGACGTTCCGGATGTAGTTTTTTTAGCGGTGACAGCGAGTAGTGACTTTGAGGATTACGCAGGTTACACGAAAAGTGCTGATGGTGAAAAAGAAGTCGGCTTTACGCTGATTGATGGCGTTTTTACGACCTACGATTTCCCCGACTCGCAGAAAACTCATTTTTATGCCCTCGGTAATAATGGCAACGCTGCTGGCCATTACGAAGATAGCGATGGTTTGTACCACGGTGTCATTTTGGAAAATGGTGAGTTGAGACAATACGATTTTCCGAATTCTGTCCAAACCGAGATATACGGTATTAGCGATGCAACCGGTGCCCTGACGGGTAATTTTATAGATACCTCTGGTATTCGACGCGGATTTTCAGGAGAGATAATCGTCGAGTACCCTGGAGCATCAGCAACTTATGCCGATTTTGTGAACTCAAGCGGTCGTATCGTAGGCACCTATGTAGACGATGAAGGTCTATATCATACATACCTGTTTGCGCCGGATGGCAGATTCTTAACTGTGGATTATTTGGACCCGTCCAATCTGGAATACATATTTCTGCATGGTATCAACGATGCAACTATTGTCGTTGGCAGAGCAAAAGCAGTGGATGATGTCCCACGCACCTATGTCGGTTCGCTTCGGTATGGGCTACATGAAGTGCAGTATCCGGGCAGTGTTAGCACGGAGGGTTGGAATATTAATCAGGACGGCTCCGTCGTTGGACACTATGATACAGCCGATGGAAACAGACACGGGTTTATCGCAAAACCCACACCAGATACTGCTACGCAACCCGCTACTCCAACCGACGACTTCAACTATATATTTCAGAGCATTGATGTTCCGGGTGTAGATTCTTTAGAGTTGACGGCGAGTAGCGATTTTGAAGATTACGCAGGTAACACAGAGAGTCCTGCTGGCAAAAAGATAGTCGGCTTTACGCTGATTGATGGCGTTTTTACGACCTACGATTTTCCCGGTTCTAAGAATACGTATTTCTATGCGCTCGGTAATAACGGACAAGCTGCTGGACACTACGAAGATAGTGATGGTCTCTACCACGGTGTTATCTTAGAAGATGGAGAGTTGCGTCAATACGATTTCCCAGATGCCGTTGAAACTTTCATCTACGGGATTAGTGATGCGACCGGAGTACTAACGGGTAATTTTATAGGTGCTGATGGCGTTCGCCGTGGATTCTCGGGGAAGACAATCGTTGAATACCCTGATGCATCAGCAACTTATGCAGATTTTGTGTACTCAAGCGGTCTTATCGTAGGCAGCTACGTAGACGTTGAAGGTCTATATCATTCATACGCGTATAGACCGGATGGCAGATACGCAGTTCTGAACTATCTGGATCCATCCGGTCTGGAATACTTTTTCGTTCACGGTGTCGCCGATATAAATACCAGGGGTGTCGTTGTTGTTAGCAGAGCCAAAGCAGTAGGTGACATTCCACGTACCTATGTCGGATCATTCCAGCACGGACTACATGAATTGCAGTATCCAGGAAGCGTTAGCACGGAGGGTTGGAATATAAATCAGGACGGTTCTGTCGTCGGACACTATGACTCAGCGGACGGACGCAGACACGGGTTTGTTGCCAGACTCAGTACTAAGTCAGAAAGTGATCATCTTAGCAACATCTACAACATGACACTGACGCAAGGTCTTAACATGCTTTCTTTGCCTTTAGCATCACCAAATCCTATGACTGCAAAATCACTCGCTGGGATATCCGGTGCGACAGTTGTAATAGCACTTGATGCTGAAAATCAACGTTTCGTTGCGTGGACACCCGCCGCACCAAACGATGGGTTCCCCATTGAAGGTGGACAAGGTTATATCGTAAATGTGCCAGATACTCGCAATTTTGCGTTCGTCGGTTCACGGTGGACAAACCAAACCGAGGATACTGCTGCAGCACCGATGGCAACCTCAACACCACGCGAGGCATGGGCATTCGTTGTAAGTGGACAGTTAGGAGGCACGCAGAACTATGACGGGTATCTCATCACAGTGCGTAACCTACGAACAAACTCCGTTATGACAGCACAAGTAACAGATCATTACTTCGCGGCTGCAACTGCCGACTTGGCGCGACGGAGTGTTGTGCAAGTTGGAGACACATTGGAAGTGACGGTCTCAGATACAAACGGGAATATCGCTTCTGAGAAATTTAGTTTTGAGGTAACACCCAACAGTTTGGCAAATGCGCTGCTCACTGTCAACCTTGATGGAATTGGAAAACCGAATGGGAACCTATTATTACAGAATTATCCAAACCCGTTTAACCCTGAAACTTGGATCCCATATCAACTTTCAGATGCCGGTCCTGTGTCTATATCTATTTATGACGCGACTGGTGGATTTGTCCGAAAACTTACTCTTGGACATCAGTCAGAGGGTTTCTACCATAACCGTGGTCGTGCTGCTTATTGGGATGGCAAAAACACTTTAGGTGAAAGCGTCGCAAGTGGTATCTACTTCTACAAGTTAGAAACACCATCCTTCCAGCAAACACGACAGTTCGTGATTTTAAAGTAAGCTCAATTAGTAAAGAATGGACAGGTGCCACAGTTTTGCTATGGATAACTGTGGCACTCTGTTAAAACCAATCACCTGTAAGTTCCTACCCAACGAATTGCCTTCAATGGTGTAAACGACAAGCTTCCCCTCCTGAAAAATAGGTTTAGATATCCAACTTATGAAATAAGAGAGAACATAAGATTATTCTTGTCTTTTATTTCAAAATGCTACATACTAAATTATATGTACAGGATACCATTCATCGTGATAGGAGTACTGTTGAACGTAAACTAACGAAACTTCAATTACAAACATCGTTTCTTAGACAGGATATTCAACATATTACTAATGATCTTTAAAGAATATAATATAGGAGGTTTTTATGTTTACACAAATTAGAACTAGTGCTTTGTTTTACGTGTTTACATTGTTTGTTTGTCTCAATTTTGTTTTCGTATTGAACATTGCGGCACAAGACAAGAATCAACCTGTTGAGGTTAACTATACTTTTGAGAGTATTGATGTTCCAGGAGTAGATTTCTTAGCTTTGACTGCCAGTAGCGACTTTGGAGATTACGCAGGCTATACGAAAAGTGCTGATGGTAAAAAAGAAATCGCCTTTACGCTCATAAATGATGTTTTTACGACCTATGATTTTCCCGGATCACAGAAAACGCATTTCTTTGCACTCGGGAATAATGGTGTTGCTGCAGGACACTACAAGGATAGTGATGGACTTTACCATGGTGTCGTATTGGACGAAAATGGCGAGTTGAAACAATACGATTTTCCAGGTGCAGTTGAGACGTTCATCTTCGGTATTAGTGATGAAACGGGAGCACTGAGCGGTAATATCGTTGATACAGATGGAGTTACCCATGGATTCTCGGGGGATATGTCTATTACATTCCCTGGTGCAGTCAAAACTTATGCGGACTTTGTCAATTCTGCTGGTGTTGTCGTTGGCAGCTACATAGCTGCTGATGGTTCGGTTCATGGGTTCAGGCGTGACCCTGATGGCAGTTTTACTACTATCGACGTTCCAGAAACTCCAAATTTGCAGTTCCTTTTTGTGAACGCTATCAACAATGTCGGTGTTGTAATCTTTAGAGCTAAAGCTGTTGATGATATTCAGCGTTCCTATATCCTCCTGCCAAGCGGTATAACTCATGAATTGCGGTTCCCAGGCAGTGTTAGCACTGTGGTGCGTAATATTAATCAGGACGGGAGTATTATCGGCTATTATGACTCAGCAGATGGACGAAGACATGGATTTGTTGGCAGCCTCACTACTCAGGAAGTGAGCGATTATTTTAGTAACGTTTTCAATATCACGTTGACGAAAGGTTTGAATATGCTATCTTTACCTTTAGCATCACCAAAACCGATGACCGCAAAATCGCTCGCTGGAATTGCGGGTGCGACTGTTGTTATTGCACTTGATGCTGCAAATCAACGTTTCGTTGGGTGGACAGCAGCTGCACCTAACGATGGATTTCCCATTGAAGGTGGACAAGGCTATATCGTCAATGTTCCACAACCTCGCAACTTTGCATTCGTCGGATCACGGTGGACAAATCCAATGGACGAAGTTGCAGCAGCACCGATTGCCACCACAACACCACGCGAGGCATGGGCATTCGTTGTAAGTGGACAGTTAGAAGGCACGCAGAATTACGATGGGTATCTTATTACTGTCCGAAACCTAAGAACACGCTCCGTTATGACAGCACAAGTAACAAATCATTACTTCGCGGCTGCAACTGCTGACTTGTCGCGGCGAAGTGTTGTGCAAGTTGGTGATACCCTGGAAGTAACGGTCTCCGATAAAAACGGGAATATCGCTTCTGAGAAATTCAGTTTTGAGGTAACACCCAACAGTTTGGCAAATGCGCTGCTCACTGTCAACCTTGATGGATTTGGAAAACCGAAAGGGAACCTCTTACTACAGAATTATCCGAACCCGTTTAATCCTGAAACTTGGATCCCGTATCAACTATCAAATGCCGGTCCTGTATCAATATCTATTTATGATACAACGGGCGGACTTGTTCGCACACTCGCAATTGGCTACCAGTCACAAGGGTTCTATCATAACCGTGGACGTGCAGCATATTGGGATGGCAAAAACACCTTAGGTGAAAGAGTCGCAAGTGGTATCTACTTCTACAAGATAGAAACCCCCACATTCCAGCGAACACGGCAGCTTGTTATCTTAAAGTAGAGTCATTCAGTATAGACCTCACTGGTGTCATAATTGTACTATCAGTGCAACTATGACACTTCTTTTGGCTCCAGAATAACCTATAAATCCCAATCTACCTAACCACCTCCTTTGTTGTAAATGAAAACCTGTTTATCATAATTTCTTAGATATCCAATCTAAGAAAATCAAGAACACAGATGAAATTTTCCTTGCCTTTTATTACAAAAAATTAGATACTTAATAGGTATACAGAATATATCAGATGCCCTCTTCAGAGCAGGGTATCTGATATATTATTATCTTTAAATTACTTACTTTAAGAAAGGTTTCGTTATGCACACTCAGATTAAAACCAATATTTTGTTTTGTACATTTACGTTTTTTATTTACCTCAACTCCTTTTTCTTAAGCAACACCGATGCACAAACCGATAATGATCCAACTCCCCCATCCCCTAACTTCACCTACACTTATGAGAGTATTGATGTTCCGGGTGTAGATTTTTTAGCGTTGACGGCGAGTAGTGATTTTGAGGACTACGCAGGCTACACGAAAAGTGCGGATGGTGAAAAAACGGTCGGGTTTACACTCATTGATGGCGTTTTTACGACGTATGACTTCCCCGGTTCACAGAACACTTACTTCTATGCATTCGGTAATAATGGATTAGCTGCGGGATACTACGAAGATAGTGATGGTCTTCATCACGGTGTCATCTTAGAAGATGGTAAGTTGCGTCAATATGATTTTCCGGGTGCCATTGAAACAGAGATATACGGTTTCAGTGATTCGTCTGAAGTATTAACAGGTAATTTTATAGATACCTCTGGTGTTCGACGTGGATTCTCAGGTGACATAATCATTGAAGTGCCCGATGCAACGGCAACATACGCTGATTTTGTGAACGCAAGTGGTGCAATTACAGGAAGTTACATAGACGCTGACGGTTTATATTATCCATACGTGCGCACCTCAAATGGTACATTTGTATTTCATGACTACCTTGACTCATCACTGTTGGACTACTTTTTTGTGCACGGCATCACTGATACAAGGATTATCGTTGCCCGCGCTAAAGCGAAAGATGATATTCCGCGCTCCTATGTCGGCACTTCCCAGCAAGGATTATCTGAATTACAATTTCCAGGCAGCGTAAGCACGGAGGGTTGGAATATAAATCAGGACGGTTCTGTCGTCGGGTACTACGACTTAGCAGATGGGAGTAGACACGGGTTTATCGCAAGACCTACTGAGGAAACTGCTACACAATTCAGAAATATAGCGTATCCACCACCCCCTGACTTCAACTATATTTATGAGAGTATTGATGTTCCGGGTGTAGATTTTTTAGCGTTGACGGCGAGTAGCGATTTTGATGATTACGCAGGCTATACGAAAAGTGCCGACGGGGAAAAAGAGGTAGCCTTTACGCACATTGATGGCGTTTTTACGACTTACGATTTCCCAAGTTCAAAGAGCACTTATTTCTATGCACTTGGCAACAATGGAATAGCCGCCGGACACTACCTGGACAGCGATGGTCTCTATCACGGTGTCATCTTAGAAAATGGCGAGTTGCGGCAATACGATTTTCCGGGTGCCGTTGAAACATTCATATACGGTTACAGTGATACGACTGGTGCATTGACAGGTAATTTTATAGACGTTTCTGGTGTGCGTCGTGGTTTTTCAGGCGACGAAATCATTGAGGTGCCTGATGCAACAGCAACATACGCCGATTTTGTGAATGCGGCAGGCTCTGTTATAGGCAGCTACGTAGATGCTGACGGTCTATATCATGCATACGCACATCTACCGAGTGGCAGGTTTCTAATTCTGGACTATCTGGACCCGTCCAATCTGGAATACTTTTTTCTTCACGGGATTAACGATGCAGAGGGAAGTGGTGTGTTTACAATTGCGAGAGCCAAAGCGGCGGGAGACCGTCCGCGCTCCTATGTCGGATCATACCTGTATGGGCTACATGAATTGCAGTTTCCGGGTAGTGTTAGCACGGAGGGTTGGAATATCAATCAGGACGGTTCTGTTGTTGGACACTACGACTCAGCGGATGGACGTAGACACGGCTTTATCGCACGACTCAGTACTAAGTCAGAGAGTGATCATTTTGGTAACAAGTACACCGTCACACTCACCAAAGGCTTAAACATGCTGTCTGTACCATTAGCACCCCGAACCCCGATGACCGCAAAATCGCTCGCTGGAATAGCAGGCGCGACTGTTGTGATCGCACTTGATGCCGATAGTCAACGTTTCATAGGTTGGACACAGGATGCACCCAACGACGGATTTCCTATTGAAGGTGGACAAGGTTATATCGTCAATGTACCGCAAACACGCAATTTTGCCTTCGTTGGATCACGGTGGACAAATCAAACGGAGAGCACTACCGCAGCACCTGCCATACCAAGCGCACAACAAACGTGGGCATTTGTTGTAAGTGGACATTTGAAAGGTAAATCCACGTTTGATGGCTATCAGGTAATCGTCCGTAACCAGAGAACAAATCACACCATTACCTCCTCGGTTCAAGAGAACTACTTCGCCGCTGCAACTGCGAATCTTGCACAGAGAAGCGTGGTCAAGGTTGGAGACGTGCTTGAATTACGCGTCATCGGTCCGAGTGGAAATATTGAATCACAAACACTGAGTTTTAAAGTAACCCCTGAGAACTTGGCAAACGCGGTTTTGTCTGTAAATCTTGATAGTATCGGTAAACCGCAGCAAAATCAGTTGTTACAAAACTACCCGAACCCATTTAACCCAGAAACGTGGATTCCATATCAACTCTCGCAAGACAGTCCTGTATCGGTATCCATTTATGATACAACTGGTAAGCTAATTCGCACACTTTCGCTCGGTTACCAATCCGCTGGCTTCTATAATAACCAGGATCGTGCTGCGTATTGGGATGGACGTAATGCCCTTGGGGAACCAGTTGCGAGTGGTATTTATTTTTACCAGTTGATAACACCATCCTTCCAAGAAACACGGAGTCTCGTGATTTTAAAATAGAATCCATCCATATATTACGGATAGGTGTCACAGTTATTCTATTGATGTAACTGTGACACTCTGTCAACCATAAAAAGACCTACAAACCTCAACCTACCAATTTACATCTCCCACTGTAAGTTGTGACGTTTTGCACGTCACCTGTGACGTAAAGAATTCAGTCAGGACAAGGAATGTGACGCGATTTTTACAATTTTTTTTTTGCTCCCTTTTCGGTTTTGTACCGTTCAATCCTATCTTCATAATTTGTTATATATTGCAACAATAGTGGAATACAAGCCAATAAAAAACTATTGTGTTACAGAGACTACACACTACAAACCATGTTTATTTAATATTATTCCTCCTCTTTGTATACCTAATACCATTTCTATTAATAATTGTCTCATTTTCGGTTGTAAGTATAGTAATGCTGTAGGACACAAACTAACAGTTTGTTCTACAAAAAGGGACATTATATGTTAGAAATGGTATAACTTGTGTCGTTGATACACACTTAGATCCTAAACATTTGTTAATTATATAGTATCTTTTTGTGTGTGTCAAATTAAAAAGTGAAATATCTTATTGGATATATATTGGTATTTTATAGGTATATTATAGTAGCTTCTACAAATAACTTTACACTATTTGATTGTAAAAGTGAACTCCGATTCCCGACTTGTCCATTGCTCTGTCGCTACCGGGAGGTCGCTTCTGTAGAATGTAAGAGACGCAATGAATTGCGCGACTACAAACGCATTCCTTCCTTAAATTGACATTTATGGGTTTCGTAAACTCTACTCAACCTACAAGAGATTATATTGAATTGTGAAAATCACCTCAGAAAAACCGAAAGCTAAATAACCTGTGAGTTTTGTCGGGTGTATAAAGTTTTTGGCAAAAAGGTGAAAAACTGCTATTGCTTATACACCTGTCGTCCCGCTGGGCTTCCATAAAGCATTGCAAACAGAGAACATGAATGTAAGAGGCGCAATAAATTGCGCGATTAAAAACGCTCCAACTCAAAGAAATGTTCAGTACTCTGATTTCATGCCAAAAACTTCACATACCCAGTTTTGTCTTGTGTTTTTTGGAATATGTTATATACTATTAATATGAAAGTATGTAACAGGATGTATGTAATAGTTTTCCCACATTACTGAAGCCAAAAGGCATCCTTCATACTACGGTATTTTATATAGTATATTTTTGTTGGGAGGAAATATTTTTTATGTATACGCTGATAAAGCAAGGGTTTTTGTTTTACATGTTTACATTGGTCCTGTGCTTCAATTCCTTTATCCTATTGAATACATCTGCCCAAGTTAACACATCTGCAAGTGATAACTATACATTTGAGACGATCAACGTTCCGGGAGTAGATTTTTTAGCTTTGACGGCAAGTAGCGACTTTGAGGACTACGCTGGCAACACACCGAGTGCTGATGGTGAAAAAATGATCGGTTTCACGCTGATTGACGGTGTTTTTACGACCCACGTTTCCCGGGTTCAAAGAACACTTATTTCTATGCCCTGGGTAATAATGGTGTCGCTGCAGGACACTACGAAGATAGCGAGGGTCTCTACCACGGTGTCATCTTAGGAGAAGATGGGGAACTGCGTCAATACGATTTTCCTGATGCTGTTGAAACCCAAATCTTCGGTATAAGTGATTCAACCGGTGCACTGACCGGTAATTTTACAGATGCGTCTGGTGTTCGTCGTGGATTCTCAGGGGAGATAATAGTTGAGTTCTCCGGAGCATCGGAAACTTATGCCGATTTTGTGAGCGGATTGGACAATATCGTGGGTAGTTATGTAGATGCAGAAGGCACATATCATGCATACCTGCGTGGACCTAGTGGTAGTTTCGCAACTCTGGGTATTCCAGAAATACCAAATATGGAATACTTCTTTCTGCACGGGATCAACGATTCACTGGTTGCCGTTGGCAGAGCGAAATCGGTGGATGGTGTCCCGCTCACCTTCGTCGGCAACCCCGTCGCTCTACAAGAATTTAAGGTTCCTGATAGCGTTAGTACGGAAGGCTGGAATATCAATCAGGATAGTTCTGTCGTCGGACACTATACCTCAACTGATGGACGTACACACGGATTTATCGCCAGACCTTTACAGCCGACTGCTGTGCGACCGCCTCCTGACCTCAACTATACTTTTGAGAGTATTGATGTTCCCGGTGTAGAGTTTTTAGCGATAACTGCCAGTAGTGACTTTGGAGATTACGCCGGCAACATGCGGCGTGCTAATGATGAAAAAGATGTTGGCTTTACACTCATCAATGGCGTTTTAACCCCCTATAATTTCCCCGGATCGCAGGGCACCTATTTTTATGCGCTCGGTAATGATGGGAAAGCTGCAGGACACTATCAAGATAGCGATGGTCTGTACCACGGTGTAATTTTAGAGAATGGCGAATTGCAGCGATACGATTTTCCGGGTGCGGTTCAAACAGAGATATACGGTCTTAGTGATGCAACGGGGGCACTGACAGGAAATTTTATAGACGCTGATGGCATTCGCCGTGGGTTCTCGGGAGACACCATAGTTGAGCGTTCCAGAGCATCGGAAACTTACGCCGATTTTGTGAGCTGGACAGGCCATATCGTGGGCAGCTACGTCGATGCTACAGGCATATATCATGCATACATGCGTAGTTCGCTGGGTAGATTTCTATCTATTGACCTTCCAAACGCAACAAATCTGGAATACTTTTTTCTGCACGGTCTCAACAATGCAAGGGTTGTCGTTGGTAGAGCCAAAGCGGTGGGTGATGTCCCACGTACATACGTCGGCAGTCCCCTAAACCTACAAGAATTGCAGTTTCCTGGTGCTATTAGCACGGAGGGATGGAATATCAATCAGGACGGTTCTGTCGTTGGACACTACGACTCAGCGGATGGACGTAGACACGGCTTTATCGCCAGACTCGCAGCCAAGGAAGAGAGCGATTATTTTGGCAACATCTTCAACGTTACGCTGACTAAAGGATTGAATATGCTTTCTTTACCTTTAGCATCACCCAAACCGCTGACCGCAAAATCTCTTGCGGGGATATCTGGAGCGACTGTGGTTATCGCACTTGATGCAGAAAATCAACGTTTCATAGGTTGGACACAGGATGCACCCAACGACGGATTTCCTATTGAAGGTGGACAAGGTTATATCGTCAATGTACCGCAAACACGCAATTTTGCCTTCGTTGGATCACACTGGACAAATCAAACGGAGAGTCCTACCGCAGCACCTGCCATACCAAGCGCACAGCAAACATGGGCATTTGTTGTAAGTGGACATTTGAAAGGTAAATCCACGTTTGATGGCTATCAGGTAATCGTCCGTAACCAGAGAACAAATCACACCATTACCTCCTCGGTTCAAGAGAACTACTTCGCCGCTGCAACTGCGAATCTTGCACAGAGAAGCGTGGTCAAGGTTGGAGACGTGCTTGAATTACGCGTCATCGGTCCGAGTGGAAATATTGAATCACAAACACTGAGTTTTAAAGTAACCCCTGAGAACTTGGCAAACGCGGTTTTGTCTGTAAATCTTGATAGTATCGGTAAACCGCAGCAAAATCAGTTGTTACAAAACTACCCGAACCCATTTAACCCAGAAACGTGGATTCCATATCAACTTACGCAAGACAGTCCTGTAACGGTATCCATTTTTGATACAACTGGTAAGCTAATTCGCACACTTTCGCTCGGTTACCAATCCGCTGGCTTCTATAATAACCAGGATCGTGCTGCATATTGGGATGGACGTAATGCCCTTGGGGAACCAGTTGCGAGTGGTATTTATTTTTACCAGTTGATAACACCATCCTTTCAGCAGAGTCGTCGTTTGGTCATTTTAAAGTAGAACCATTTCTAACATTAACTTACAGGTGTCACAGTTTTGCTATTGCTAACTGTGGCACTCTTTTATGTCAAATAAATGACGAATAAACCGCAATCTCCCGAATTTCCTATCTTGTTGCGAGTGGCAATCTGTTTATCCTTAGCAGTTTAGAAATCCATTCTAAGTAAATCAAGAAATAGATAAGATTTAACTTGCCTTTTTTGAAAATTGCTATATACTTTACTAAGAATGTCCTAGGATACCCAGTTTTCGCTTTTATACTGTATTGTTGAACATAAACATGCAATCCTTTATCTGCCATTATCTGTCAGGACATGTCATCCAACATATTGTGTCTATATTTTAGAGAACGAACTTTAGGGAGGTTTCGTTATGCTAAATCAGATTAGAGTCAAATTATTGTTATTTATGTTTACGTTTTTAATATGCTTCAATTCACTTTTCCTATTGAACATAGCTGCACAAGATGACATTGCATCCGCAAGTAACAACTATACTTTTGAGAGTATTGATGTTCCAGATGTAGATTTCTTAGCGTTGACTGCCAGTAGTGACTTTGAAGATTACGCTGGCTACACACGGAGTGCTGATGGTGAAAAGGAAGTTGCCTTTACACTCATTGATGGGATATTTACGACGTATGATTTCCCCGGATCGCAGAAAACTCAATTCTTTGCACTTGGCAATAATGGTAATGCTGCCGGACACTACCAGGATAGCGACGGTCTTTACCACGGTGTCGTCTTAGAAAATGGTGAGTTGCGGCAATATGATTTTCCGGATGCTGTTCAAACATTCCTGTACGGAATTAGTGATGCCACTGGAAAACTGACAGGTAATTTTATAGACGCTGATGGCATACGCCGTGGATTCTCAGGAGACTTAATTGTTGAATTCCCCGGTGCAACGGAAACTTATGCCGATTTTGTGAATGCAAGCGGTGGTATGGTCGGCAGCTATGTAGATGCTGACGGTATATTTCATCCATACATACGTACCCCGACAGGTAGGTTTGTATCTCTTGACCTTCCAAGAGCAGCACTGTTGGAATACTTTTTTGTGCACGGAATCAACGATGCAAATATTGTCGTTGCAAGAGCCAAAGCAAGGGGTGGTCTCCCACTCACCTATGTTGGCACATTCCAGGAAGGACTACAACCATTTAAGGTTCCGGGCAGCGTGAGCACAGAAGGATATAATATCAATCAAGATGGCTCTATCGTTGGAAACTATGACACAGAGGACGGACGCAAACACGGGGTTTATCGCAAGACCAAGTGCAGAAGTGCCTGATGAACCGATTGTCCCACTTGAAGATGTCAATTATACTTACGAGACTATTGATGTACCCGGCGTTGAGTTCTTAGCGTTGACTGCCAGTACTGACTTTGATGGGTATGCAGGTAACACGATGAGTGCTGATGGTAAAAAAATAGTCGGGTTTACACTCATTGATGGCGTTTTTACGACGTATGATTTCCCCGATTCAAAGAACACATATTTCTATGCACTCGGTAATGATGGAAAAGCTGCTGGACACTACCAGGATAGCGACGGTCTTTACCACGGTGTCATCTTAGAAAATGGAGAACTACAGCAATATGATTATCCGGGTGCTGTCCAAACGGAGATATACGGTATTAGTGATGCGACTGGTGATTTGACCGGTAATTTTACAGATGCATCTGGCGTTCGTCGTGGATTCTCCGGTGGCACAATAGTTGAAGCACCCGATGCATCAGAAACTTATGCCGATTTTGTGAATGCAAGCGGACGGATGGTCGGCAGTTATGTAGATACTGATGGTGTATATCATCCATATATGCGTTCCGCGGCAGGTAGGTTTATATCTCTTGACTTTCCACAAGCAGCACTGTTTGAATACTTTTTTGTGCACAGTATCAACGATGCAGGGACTCTCGTTGGCAGAGCCAAACCGATAGATGATGTTCCACGCACCTATATCGGTTCACTCCAACACGGATTACATGAATTCAAGGTTCCGGGCAGCGTGAGCACGGAGGGGTGGAATATAAATCAGGATGGTTCCATCGTCGGACACTATGACTCACCCGATGGACGCAGACACGGTTTTATTGCCCGACCCGCTACCGAGGCGGTGAGTGACTTTTTCGGCAACGTCTACAGTGTCACGCTGACGAAAGGCTTGAATATGCTGTCCTTACCTTTAGCATCCCCAAAACCGATGACTGCAAAATCACTCGCTGGGATAGCCGGTGCGACAGTTGTCATAGCACTTGATGCAGAACACCAACGTTTCATAGGGTGGACCCCGAGTGCACCTAACGACGGATTCTCTATTGAGGGTGGACAAGGTTATATTGTAAATGTACCACAAACTCGCAATTTTGCATTTGTTGGATCACGGTGGACAAATCAAACGGAGAGCACTACTGCAGCACCTGCCATATCCAGTCAGCATCAGGAAACGTGGGCATTTGTCGTAAGTGGGAACTTAGTCAGTAAACCCCTCAAGGACAGTTACAAGGTAATTGTTCGGAACTTGAGAACAAACAGTACTATTACTGCATCGGTGCAAGGAGGTTACTTTGCCGCTGTGACTGCTGACTTGACACGTAGAAGTGTTGTTCACGTTGGAGATATGCTTGAATTACGCGTCATCGGGACAGATGGAAATGTTGAATCAGAAAATCTTCGTTTTGAAGTAACTCCTGAGAATCTTGCAAACGCGGTCCTGCATGTTACGCTTGATGGAATCGGCAGACCAGAACAGAATAAGTTATTGCAGAATTACCCGAATCCGTTTAATCCGGAGACGTGGATTCCATATCAACTTACGCAAGACAGTCCTGTATCGGTATCCATTTATAATACGACGGGTAAGTTGGTTCGCGAACTTTCCCTCGGATATCAGTCTGCAGGTTTCTATAACAGTCGTGGACGGGCTGCCTATTGGGATGGCAAAAATAGTTTAGGAGAAAGTGTAGCAAGTGGTGTTTATTTTTACCGGTTAGAAACACCATCCTTCCAGCAGACACGGCAACTCGTTATTTTGAAGTAGGTCAATCTGCATAGAACATATAGGTGTCACAGTTATGCTATTGGTCTAACTGTGACACTGCTATAAATCTAAAAGGAGTGTAATGCATCATCTTATAAAAATGAAACTCCCCTTGTTTTTATGTCTAATTATCTGTTTCACTTCACACACTGCTGCTCAGGGTGTAGAACCACCTGTTCCTGTGCTTATTTCAGAAACATACACAGAGCACTATATCTATGAAACAATTGATGTGCCAGATGTAGATTTTCTGGAGGTGACCTCAAGCAACGACCATGGACATTACGCTGGGAACACAAAAAATAAAGACGGCAAACTTATCGGCTTCACACTAATTGATGGGCAATTAACCACTTATGATGTCCCAGATTCTCTTCAAACCACATTCTATGGACTCAATAACGCAGGACAAGCAGCAGGCTTTTACATAGATCAAGACGATATTTCTCACGGGATTATCCTGCAAGATGGTGCCTTAGTTGAGTGGAATTTCCCTGATGCACTAAACACACAAATCTTCGGCATTACTGAAGATGGACAAGTTGTTGGTGACATCATTGATGCAAATGAGGTGGTTAACGGTTTTGTTGGAGAAATGCATTTTGATGTACCTGGTGCAACTACGACTTTTGTTGATCATATTAATGCATCGGGTGTCATCGTTGGAAGTTACATAGATGCTGAAGAAAAATATCACGGATTCATAAAATATCCTGACGGTAGTATTGCTGATATTAATGTTCCGGGACTACCGAATCCTGAATATATCTTTGTCAATGCAATTAACGATTCGGGTGTCATTGTATTTAGGGCAAAAGCACCAAACGATATTGCACGTTCTTACGTTCTCCACCCGAATAGTCAACCACTTGAATTGCAGTACCCCGGTAGTGTTGAAACTGTTTTACGGGATATTGACATGGATGGCAATGTAACCGGTTACTATGATATGCCTGATGGACGCAGACATGGATGTGTTGTCAGACCTACCTCAAAAGCAGATGCCGAGAGATTTAACAACGTTTTCCACACGGATCTTACTAAAGGTTTGAACATGCTTTCTATTCCTTTAGAATCCACCCAACCGATGACCGCAAGATCCCTTGCGGGACTTGCTGGTGCGACATTTGTAATTGCACTGGATGCTGATAATCAAAGTTTCATCGGATGGACACCGAACGCTCCTAATGATGGATTTCCAATTGAAGGTGGACAAGGTTATATTGTTAATGTTCCACAGCCTCGTAGTGTGATTCACGTCGGTGCACATTGGATGAATAAAGGACCTGTTGCTGCAGCACCGAACTCTGTCCTGACCACGATACCACGCGAAACATGGGCATTCGTTGTGAGTGGTCAATTGAAAGGCACACAGAACTTCAACGGTTATCAGATCGCGGTTCGTAACCTACGGACAAACACCGTTATGGCAGCACAGGTGCAGGATAACTACTTCGTTTCTGCTACCGCAGACCTTAACTATCAGAGTGTTGTGCAAGTTGGTGACACTTTGGAATTACACGTCACCGATACAAACGGGAATATTGCATCTGAAAAGTTCAGTTTTGAGGTGACACCCACCAGTCTGGCAAATGCTGTGCTATCTGTAAATCTTGATGGAATTGGCAAACCACAAGGAAACCGTTTATTACAAAATTATCCGAATCCGTTTAACCCCGAAACCTGGATTCCATATCAACTTTCGGAAGACAGTCCAGTATCAGTAACAATTTATGATTCAACTGGTAAGTTGATTCGCGAACTTTCTTTCGGTTTACAAACCGCTGGCTTTTATCATAGTCATGGACGCGCTGCATATTGGGATGGCAAAAATACTTTAGGTGAACGTGTTGCCAGTGGAGTCTATTTCTATCGATTGGGAACCCCATCATTTCAGCAAACACGGCGGATGATTGTTCTAAAATAAATTTCCTCATTACTATCTTCTATCTGCGTTCACCATCCTGTATACGAACTTTGTTAATACATTATTAATTGTGTCCATATATTTTTTACTCACTATAACCTTAAATTTTAGGAGGGAAAAATGACACGTCTTATGCAGAGGATAACAATAATATTGGTTCTGATTCTATGCGGTCTGATTTCACTTGGGGTATTTGCTGCAGAAGAACCCGTTGAAGGTGAAAATTTTATTTGGGTAGACCTTGGTGAGAAGAGTGATGGTGTTTTACTAACCCAAAGTGAACAAGGAGATGGAATCACGGAACCTGCCGTGAAGGATAAAGTAGACTGTTTAGAAAACCCTTGGCCTTATAATGGTCCGGGAAACAACCACATGTATTTCAAAATTGACGATTCATTTATATTTGGTGGAGACCATGAAGCATGGATTGTCATGGAATATTTTGACTCTAAACAGGCAGAAGAGATTGATTGCCAATACGACAGCAACGGTGTTGGGCCTGTTGACGGTGCGTTTCGAGGAGCAGGTGATGGGGCTTTTCCTGTTTTAAAACCTGAAGGAACAGATGAATGGCGCGTGCATATATGGGTAATCAAAGACGGTCGTTTTGAGAATCGTGCAAACGGTTCAGATTTCAGATTATCCTCACACGGTAAAGGACCGATTTGGATCAATCGTGTTTGGGTAGGAACTATTGAACCACCAGAGAATTTTGATCCGGACGGTTTGTTTGGTATGCCACTATCTGTTGATCCTACATCAAAATTGGCGACAACTTGGGGACAACTGAAGACTGATACTGATTGACCATGCGATATCTGTGTGCTAAATGTAATATTACCTATAAAGTGGATCCTTTACGTTATAAATGTGATTGCGGTTCACCGCTAACCCTACAAAAAAACACCTCGCGACGATATAAATGGGATACCTCTACACTCTCACTCTGGTGTTATCGCGAAGCATTACCAATTCCCGCAGATTCAGAGATTGTCACCCTCGGAGAAGGGATGACCCCTATCATTCCGTTAGACGCTACAGAAAACCCTGAACATTACGTTAAACTTGACTATCTCTGTCCGACTGGTTCGTATAAAGATCGAGGGGCATCCGTTTTACTGACACACCTAAAGGCACTTGAGGTTACAGAAGTCGTTGAGGATTCTTCTGGCAACGCAGGCGCGGCTATCGCTGCATACAGTGCGAGGGCAAGTATTCACTGCACTATTTACTGTCCAGAATCCACATCAAAGGGCAAACTAAAGCAGATCGCTGCTTACGGTGCAGACCTAAAACTGGTACCGGGAAATCGATCAGCAACAACTGAGGCAGTAAAACTGGCTGCTGACAACATTTGCTATGCATCTCACAACTGGCATCCGTTTTTCTTAGAAGGCACAAAAACGATTGCTTACGAAATCATTGAGCAGTTTGATGGAGTTATTCCCACACACGTAATTTGTCCTGTTGGGTTCGGAAGTATCTATCTCGGATTGTATATTGGGTTTCGTGAACTGCAAGAAGCAGGCATGGTTGATAGTATTCCGCGTTTATTGGGTGTGCAACCCGATACTTGTTGTCCGATCTACAACGCCTACCGTGACAATTCACCTGACATCTCAAGAATGACACAAACAGGAAATACACTTGCTGAAGGTATTACTGCTGAACTACCCATTAGAACTCAAAAGATTATGGATGCTATTCTTTACACAAACGGTGCTTTTACCACTGTTGATGACAGCGATATCAAGGAAGGTATGAGAACCCTTGCGGAAAAGGGTATCTATGTAGAGCCGACTTCGGCTGTTGTCATCAAGGGATATGAAAAGTTTAAAGAGAATGGTATTATTGGAGAGGGTGATGTTACGGTTTCTATCCTTACGGGTATTGGTTTGAAGACAAGCAGTACAATGTAAGGTCAGAACGAGTACAGCGACCCACGGTCATTTTTCGGTGTCGCTTAGAAGTGGTATAAAACTATCTAATCACAGCCAAACGATGGATACTTTCAACCTTTTTGTCACCCAGAACAGCACGGATTCTGTAAAAGTAAACCCCATTCGCAAGAGGTGTGCCTTCAGCATCTTGTGCATTCCACGACACCTCATTATATCCTTCTTTCGCAGAGAGATTTTTCAAACCTTGTATACGTCGTCCGGAAGAGGTATAAATCGTAATATTAACCTCATCCGCATCAAGTGTCAACAGATAGGTAAAAGTCGTTTTCCGCTTTAAAGGATTGGGATAATTGTGTACTTCGTTGATACGAAATTCTGTCTCATCGGGTGTAAAACTTTCGTCATGTTTTTGCAGTAAGCGATAGTCGTAACTGGATAACCATGCTGCCTCTGCTTTTAAAGTATTCGTCAATTCCACCTCATTTGTCTGATGTGAATAGCCGAAAAGCGGACCAAACTCCTCAAATTGCTTAATTATAGGTTGCATCGCTTTTGAGAACTCTGTTGCACTGGCAAGTTTAGCATTGATAGCACCACCGGTGTTGACTTCATAACCGAGAGTAATGGCTTCAACCAGTTTTTCCCTGCTCTGAAAAAGTAAAACCCACAGATTCATCAGGTGTACGGCATCGTTCAAATCCTGTGATGCTTCAAGGTCAACCGGCTGAGCAAGTTCGCGTGCTTGCCACATCTCATTCGCCGCACGTTGCTGTGGTGACAGAAGTGCAGTGAACCGACTAACTGCATCCTGTGCTATTTTCAATTCCGGAATAGCAAGTGTATTCTCAACGGCTTTGCTACCGATTAGATTCCAAAACCGTGTGGCTAAACCTGCCGAACCGCTGCCATAACTACCACCAATGGAGATGGAACTTGCATAATCAGAAAAATAGCTTGACAAAGTCCAGCCATTGACACGTAAGGCACTCAAAATTAATTCTGCCGCTTGTTCGTTACCGTAGCGAGTTGTTAACTCATTGTGTAGTAACTGAATATGGTCAATTTGGACATCCCAATTAATGCGTGCACTCACAAGTCGGTCGAGATATCCCAACCCCTCTGCTGCACCCTGCACAGTAAATCCGCTCAATCCAACCACCTCAGGTGAATTAGCAAGTTGTCGGACACCTTGTACGAACATATCACTTTCAAGCATCCAGAACGGCATCACCTCTTCCACGTCATGTGAGAGAATAATAAATCGGTGTCCCATCTCTCCGAGGGAGTTCATCTGTTCAATTGGGATATTTGGATCAACGACAGGTTCTCCATCGGCACCCCATTTTTGAGAAAAAATAGTTCCTTTTGGCAATTGGCGTGCATAGGTTCCATCTGGGTCTTGTAACCAACTTCTATTGTAACCTGAAATGTAGAACTTGAAATCCGGACGCACCTCTTGTGCCGCTTTAATAACCGTATAATATACCTGCCAGAGTTTTTCTTGTCCTTGTGGTGATCGGTCACCACATTCAGGACAATTGCACGACCGCGTCTCATGCCCCCAAGATCGCAGATGGAATCCGGCAAGAGCAGGATAAGTCCTTACTATTTCCTGTGTCAATTGCCTTGCAAGTGTATGAAATTCAGGTTTTGACCAACAGAACGGACGATAAGAAACCTCGTTCCTTGATGCCCCGTATAATACCTCTGGTCCCAATAGGTCAGGTCGCGCTTTAATCAGTGCTTCTGTGGGTTCACCGGTCAGATACATAAATAAATATGCATCAATACCTCGATTATTGAGTGCATTAAAGCGATTTTGAAGAGTTTCTATCCGTTGCAAACGTTGTGCGCGTGGCTCATCTTGAAGTGCAGAAAAAGCGGGAGTATCCACGTATTTGAATGCAGTGCCGAATCCGTCTTCTATACCAGTTCCTGTCCAAACCCCTTCCCCACCACTCATATTGACTCGTTGCCTTGCAAGCCAATCTGGATCATCTATTTCTAAAACAGCCCGTATCGGATAAAATGGACGGGATGTTACATCCAGATTGGGCACGCGCAATGTTGGGGAACGTTCAACTGCGATATCTGGATGAATAGGTTTGAGTTTAGTTAAGGCGGTAATACATGTCTCAATGAAACCATACGCACCATATATCACGCCACGAGGTGTGTGCGCTGCTATCACGACAACGATTTCGGTGCCAAGATCAGCGGATTTTATCACATATCCTTCATCGCCTAATGCATCAGGTAATTCTATTTCTACTTTTGTTTGAAGGGAACGTATCGTTGGATTTGAAGCAAGCGTACCTAAGACAATAACTGTCTGTGTTGTGGTAGGTTGTTGGTTGGTGTGAAGTGCAAGTTGCACACCTGTGAACTTGTCAATAAAGAATTGGATTTCGGATGCAGCATATCTTTCTTGGTCAGATGCATTGGCACCGATTTGCAAAGTCGTCCTTGACTCACCAGATACAACTATTGGTATGTCTGCTGCATTAGCTTGTTTTCCTAATAATAGTCCAAATACCGTCCACAGAAGAATACATAATTTTATCCCAAGTCGAATTGATGAAATATCAGTGTGCATGCTCATGCCCTAACTCAGGAATAAAATACATTACACAAAATGTTATAAGTATTCCCATAACAAACGCTATCTTGGTAGTATTACTCATCTTTTCTTCTGATGGAACGCAACCACCCTTTAATCCATCGACAACAACATGTAATAAACTACCTAAAGCAAATGCAAATAAATAGTTTGCAAAATCCTTAAAAATACTATGGATTAAACGTTCCCCTATAAATGCTCCAACAAACGGCGTAATTATTAGCGGTGTAAGCCATAATGCTGTCTTTCCAATTCCGTAATCTCGGTGTAATGCTGTGGTTATCACTGTTGCTACAGGTAATCTATGTAGGAGCACACCAATTGCAAGCGCAATACCAACAGTCTGCTTTTCTGCCGCGATACTTAAGCTGACTCCATCCATAACTGAGTGGATTGATAAACCAATTATTGTAATGGTTACTCCCCAAATAGAACTCTTCTTTCCTTCTTCCTGATTTCCAAAACGTGCATGTAACCGATGTGTGAACTTTTCCAATAACCAAATAAGAAGAAAGCCTCCCCACATTACTATAATTGTGAAATAACCGACCTCCGTAAAAAGATGGACCATTAACATCAAAACAAAACCGAGAACAGCACCCGCAGTAAAACCGAATATAATGCGATACTCTGTTAGTCTGTCTTGATAAAGTATTGCTATTAATGCACCAAATACCACTGTAACCGTGGCAATCACTAAGAAAATAAAGAGCATATTGTAAATATATCAAAAAAGTATTTTGTTTTCAAGTGTAACTATGTTATACTTTTCCTAACTTTCTTTGCAATTTACACATTTTGGCATCGACAAGGATTAATATTTTGATTTAATTTTAAACTTGTAATGTCATTTTGTGTCTAATTGACATAATTTTAGGAATTTCCTAAAATTAATATGTTTTCCACATATGCTGAAAACAGTTATTCAAGAAAACCTAAGGAGTTTTATTCTTATGAAAGTCACATTTATTTTTCAGACTGTTCTGCTTGCGATGTTTGTCGCTTTTGCTGGTTTTATGGTCTTTTTACCTACAACAGTAGCACAAGAAGAAAACACAGAAGAATCCGAAGCAGAGGTTACCGAGACATCCTCTGAAGACGATGTTACCGAGCTCGAGAGTGTTGTTGTCATTGGTAGTAGAGCAAAGCCTCGTTCAGTGCTTGAATCTGCGGTACCTATTGATATAGTTTCGCAAGATGATTTTGCCAAACAGGGTGGTGCAGATCTACCGGATTTGCTGAGAACTTTGGTACCGTCTTATAACGTCAATACACAACCGATTAGTGATGCGTCAACGGTGGTGCGTCCGGCGAATTTACGAGGGCTTGCCCCAGACCATACATTGGTATTGGTGAACAGCAAGCGGCGACACCGTGCATCGATTATCCACTGGCTCGGGAACGGTTTGTCTGATGGTTCACAAGGACCCGATTTATCAGCTATTCCGTCAATTGCTTTGCAACAAGTTGAAGTCCTACGCGATGGTGCATCTGCACAATACGGTTCTGATGCAATTGCAGGTGTGATGAACTTCCAATTGAAAGATGACTATCAAGGTGGTAGTTTTGAATTCAAACCTGGTATCTATCAATATGGTGATGGACGGCAGTTCGCTGTCGCAGGAAACATCGGTTTAGGCACCCCTGAAACCTGGGTAAATCTCAGTATTGAATACGGGGGCGCGGATCCGACCATCCGTTCTGTGCAACGCACTGATGCGATAAACTTGATTAACGCAGGTAATTTCAGTGTGAAAGATCCTGCACAAATTTGGGGACAGCCGATTGTGGAGGGTGACACCAAATTCTTCGCTAACTACGGTTCTACCATCACAGATAACATTGATTTCTATGGACATGCTAACTACGCCCGCAAGCGGGTTGAAGGCGGGTTCTATTTCCGAAACCCAAACACTCGCAATGGCGTGTTTAGCCCAACTGGGAGGGATGATACGTTGCTCGTTGGGGATCTACGAGGTTTGACAGAGGAGATGGCGGAATGGGAAACCCGAAAGGCAGAGTGGGAAACCGAAAATGCGGCAGCAGTTGAGGCAGGAGAGACGTTTCCCGAACTGTCACCTCACGATGCTGACGATATCCCGATAACCGACAATGTTCCTGATCCCGAACGGTTGCAAGCCGTCAGGAATGACCCGAATCTTTTCAATTTCCAAGAGATGTTCCCAGGCGGATTCACCCCCAGATTTGGCGCGTTCGCTTGGGATAGTGGTGTCGTCGTTGGAGTTAAGGGCACTGCTCTGGAAGAAACGTTAGGCAATCCACTCACATGGGATTTGAGTGGTTCTTTTGGACGGCACCATGCCGATTTCTTTATCTTCAATACCGTCAATGCTTCCCTCGGACCCGATACACCAACATATTTTGATCCGGGTGATTATATCCAGACGGATTATAACCTCAACTTTGATGTAACCTATCCGTTGAACGACATGGTATTCCTCGCTTCTGGTTTGGAATATCGGGACGAAGGATTTGAAATCATTGAGGGCGAACGCGAGTCACATCAGATAGGACCCCTCGCAGCGCAAGGCTTCACGGCTGCCTCCAATGGATTTTCGGGGTTCAGTCCAGTTGCGGCAGGCAAGTGGCACCGTTACAACGTTGCGGCGTATCTGGAAACTGAAATCAGACCGATTGATCCGCTCCTGATCGCGCTGGCTGTGCGCGGTGAACAATTTGAGATTTTCGGTGGCACCTTGAACTACAAAGTCGCTGCAAACTACAAGGTTACGGAAACGATGCGATTGCGGGGAAGTTATAGTACTGGATTCCGCGCACCGACACCCGGGCAGCAAAATACGTTCAACATTACCACTGAATACGATTTTGAGAAGGGTGATCTCGTTAATAAAGGAACAATTCCTTCCACCAATTCGGCTGTCGGTGTTGTGACAGGCGAAGATGATAACTCGCTTGACCCGGAAAAATCAAATAACTTCACAGGTGGATTTACCGTCGATATTTTGGGTGTAAATTTCACGATGGACTTATTTGATATTCGGCTGAAAGAGCGGTTATCGGTGTCACAACACTTTACATTGACTGACGCGCAGAAGGCGCAGCTCATCGATGAAGGTGTAACCAGCGCGGCGAATCTGGAAACATTCCAGTTCTTTATCAATGACTTCAATACCACAACCAATGGTATTGACTTTGTCGTAACAGCACCAATACCCAACGGAAACCTCATCGCCGTGTATAACTTCACGTCCACTAAGGTTACCCATCTCGTAATCGACGGAGAACTCGAGGAAATACCTTCTGATTTCGATCCTGCTATCGAATTAACTCCTGAACTTGAAGCTTTCTTCAAGTCTGCCACACTGGACGCTCATCGAATCCGTGAACTGCAAGAGAATTTACCTAAACACCGCGGAAGCCTGACTGTCGGTCAATCCATAACGGATGCGTGGGGAGTGCTCGGACGGGCAAGTTATTTCAGCGGTTGGTTCGATTCTGAAGATTACTTACAGAATCCAGATGAGGAAGGAACTGGAGAATACACTGGAAGGGTTATTTTAGACTTAGAAACCACTTACACCGTGGAGTCCGGATTGTCTCTCACTCTCGGTGGAAGAAATATTCTTGATACCTATCCCGATGAAAATCCGAATGGTGCTGATTCTGTTGGTAACAAATACGGACAATTCAGTCCGTTTGGGTTTGATGGCGCTTACTGGTATGCAAAAGTTGGTTATAGTTTCTAAGATTGACACATAATCCACTGTAGACGCGAATTGTACCGCTATATCCAAAAGCGGTACAATTCACATCTACCTATCTTACCTGAATTCGGTATTAGAAAGGCACAACGTTCTGTCTGTGCAGTAGTTATCTCCGAATCCTACTTACATAAATTATGAATAATCCTACTGTAAATTGTTAGTTTGTGTATATTATGACACAACTAAGAGTTTGTGCTACACATACATAATTGCAAGGGAGGAAAGCGTTACAAGACTTTTTATCATTAGACTAACTCACTTCTATTTCTAAACACAAGTATCTATCATTGTAAATTGGGGGGATTTGATTATGAAAGGTACAATTTACATTAAAATGTCGCTGTTTGTGTCTATTTTAGCAATATCAGCATTTATGGTCTTTTTACCAGTAGTTGTGGCAGATAATCATGGAGATGATGCTGAAACAGGATCAAGCGAAGAGACATCCGTCCGAGAAGTCGTTGAACTTGAAGGTTTAGTTATTATTGGGACACGAGCAAAACCGCGTTCCGTTCTTGAATCCGCTGTACCTATTGATGTCGTGCTTAGCGATGACTTTGCTAAACAGGGTGGTACAGATTTACCCGATCTGTTAAGAAATTTAGTTCCTTCCTACAATGTGAATGCACAACCTATCGCTGATGCAGCAACGGTTGTTCGTCCAGCAAATCTACGGGGATTAGCACCAGATCATACCTTGTTACTCGTTAACGGTAAACGTCGTCACCGCGCATCGGTCATTACATGGCTTGGTAACGGTTTATCTGATGGTTCACAAGGTGCGGATCTCTCACCTATTCCTTCCATTGCGATTAAACAGATGGAAGTGCTACGAGACGGTGCCTCGGCACAATATGGGTCAGATGCCATTGCTGGTGTGATGAACTTACAACTGAAAAATGGGCATAGAGGGGGTTCGTTAGAGATAAAACCCGGTATTTATCAAGTTGGGGATGGTCTCACATATTCGGTTGCTGGTAATATTGGTTTGGGACGAGAAGACATTTGGGCAAATCTTAGTTTAGAATACGGCAATACTGATGAAACAGATCGTTCAGTACAACGTGACGATGCCGCTGCCCTAACTGGTGCAGGGAATAGTAATGTTGCCAATCCTGCTCAACCTTGGGGACATCCAATTATTAGAGATGACATCAAGTTTTTTGCCAATTACGGAGTTGACATTGCAAGTGAAATTCAACTCTACGGTCATGCAAACTACGCACAGAAACAGGTTGAAGGTGGGTTTTATTTCCGAAATCCAAACACGCGTGGTGCTGTTTTTAGTAATGACGATGGAGCAACCTTGCTTGTCGGTAATTTGTCAGGATTGGAAGAAGGGGTTGATCCTTCTTCAGATGACATTCCGATAACAGATAATGTTCCTGACGCGGAGGCATTACAACAGGTGCTTGATGATCCGAATCTCTTCACATTCCAAGAATTCTTTCCTGGTGGGTTCACCCCACGTTTCGGTGCTGACACCCAAGATGCTTCTGGTCTGGTTGGTTTGAAGGGAACAGTTGCTGAGGATTTAGGATGGGATTTGAGTGCATCTTATGGACGGCATGCCTCTGATTTCTTTATTAAAAATACTGTTAATGCATCCCTTGGTCCTGATACACCGACAGAATTTGACCCGGGTGATTATATCCAAGCAGATACGAATATAAACCTTGATCTGACCTATCCACTACATGATCTTGTTTTCCTTGCTGTTGGGGGTGAATATAGGACTGAAACCTTTGAAATTGTTCAAGGACAAATAGAATCATGGGAAATAGGTCCGCTTGCAAGTCAAGGATTTAGTTCAGGTTCAAACGGATTCCCCGGCTTCAGCGATATTGCTGAAGGAAGTTGGACACGTGCTAATTTTGGTGGTTACTTGGAAACAGAATTGAATCCGATTGATCCATGGATTATCAATGCCGCTATTCGCGGGGAATACTTTGATGATTTCGGTAGCACTATCAACTACAAAGTGGCAACCAGTTACGCTTTCAGTAACTTAGTCAAAGAATTTCTTTCAATTGATCCTATGGTTGACCTCAGGCTTCGTGGTAGTTATAGTACAGGTTTCAGGGCACCGACACCAGGGCAGCAAAATGCCTTTAACGTGACAACGGAATTCGGTGAAAACAATACGTTGGTCAATAAAGGCACAATACCTTCTACACACGCTGCCGCGGAGTTGGTAGGTGGTAAGGTGCTTGAACCTGAAAAGTCAAAGAACTTCTCTGTGGGAACTGTTATTAACGATGATGTTGTTAGCGTTACGATAGATTATTTCAGTATCACAGTTGAAGATCGTTTGGCACCATCAAGAGATTTCAATCGCGGTGAAGATATTACTGAGGAACAGATACAACAACTCGTTGAAGAAGGCATCACGAGTGCCGGAAATCTCCAAGAGTTTAGATTCTTTACGAATGAATTTGAAACAAGCACGCAAGGCATTGATCTTGTTCTTACCGCGCCTGTCGCTAAAGGTGCTGTGAGTCTTGCATATAATTACACTGCTACTGAGGTTACCAAACGTAATGCTGACATCTTAGATGACACGCGCGTACGGTTGATAGAAGAAGGACTCCCCAAACATCGTGGAAACCTAACGTTAACGCAAAATGTTGTCGATAAATTAGGAGTGTTAGGGCGCGTAAATTATTACGGTCCTTGGTATGAATATGCTGTAGGTGCGCAAACCTACAGTGGCACATTTTTGGTTGACCTTGAACTTAATTATGCATTTGCTGAAAACTTAGGTGTTACGGTTGGTGTGAACAATGTATTTAATGTTGAACCGGATACTGTAACTTCGTCAGACCCAAATATTGAAAACTTTACAGGTTCAATCGTTGGCAGACCGTTTGGTGAGTATAGTCCTTACGGGTTTGGTGGAGCGTTCTGGTATACCAAAATTGGTTACAATTTCTAATGTAAGGCAACGGTATATTATCGTTACCTTACATTATTATAATTAAAGATAAGGAATTTAATGTATTCTCTAATGAACAGAACAGTGTATAGTCGGCGTATTCCATTTTATGTTTTTCTTATCACATTTTTCATAGCAAGTACTCTCTTTTTAGGTTGTGAACGAATACCACGAACCATCCCTTCAGAAGATGCAGAAACAACAATAAAAATCGGTTTAATCTATAGTCCTACTGACCCAGGAACAACGCGAAACGGTGTTGAGTTAGCCATTGCACTTGTCAACGAAGCGGGTGGAATCAATGGTAAACCGATAGAACTGCTCTTCAGGGAAAGTAACAGAGAACCTTTGCTCAGCGTCCAATATGCAAAAGAATTAATCGCTGATGGAGTGTTAGTGATCTTGGGTCCAGATTACAGCGATGAGGCTGTAGAAGTAGGTGTAGTTGCCCAAGAATATGGCATTCCAATGATGACAACCTACCCAACGAATCCGAAGGTTACACGAAACGGAAATTTCTCATTCCAAGGTGCTATCCGTGATCCACTCCAAGCAGGTATAATGGCTAAGTTTGCTACACAAGAATTGAACGCTATGACTGCCGCTGTTCTCACAGAAACAGGTGATTCTTATTCGGAAGAACTGTCGAAGGCGTTTATTGAAAACTATACAGCACAAGGTGGTACGGTTGCTACACAACAATTTTACGAAATGGGAACGACAGATTATACAGAACAACTTACGGAAATTAATGCTGTAGACATTGTCTTTTTAGCTGGTCTGGGTTCCGAATTTCCATTAGCAGTGAAACAAGCTAAGTCTGAGGAATTCGGTATTACAGCAACTTTTCTCGGTGGGGATGGCTGGGATCGTCCAGACTTAGTGGATATCGGTGGAACGGCACTTGAAGGTAGTTTCTTTGCAAACCACTTTTCACCGGATGCTGAATTAAGTGAACTCGGAAATCTGTTTGTCAACTTATATACCGAGAGATTCGGAGTTGCTCCTAATGGACCTGCTGCCCTCGGATTCGATTCTACGAATATTGTGATTGAAGCAATGCGTAGAACAACAGATTTGACACCTGCAGCAATCCGAGACGAAATTGAAGCAACACAGAACTACAACGGGGCATTGATGGTGTCTCATTTTGATGAAAACCGGTATGCCATCAAGAATTTAGTTATCAATACAATTAAAGATGGAAAGATACAATTCTATCAATCTATTACACCGTAATATTTCTAATCATATTATATTGAGAGGTATCTGTACCTCACATACATTTTGAAGGGGAGCAAGATTAACATGAGCAATCAAAGCAGAGATGCAGAGTATACAATGGGTAGGAGCGAATCTGAAACGGATCGTCTAATTGAGCAATCCGTACTTTACGACGATGTGACGCGGCGTTTTTTGCTGAGAAGCGGTATCGCTAAGGGTATGAAAGTACTTGATGTTGGAAGTGGTGCTGGTGATGTTGCCCTCACGCTTGCGGAGTTCGTTGGACCCGATGGGTCTGTAATTGGTGTAGATGTCAACGCAGATATACTTGAGATAGCGAAAGCACGGGTTGAAGCATCAAGTTTTGATAACCTTGAATTCATTGCAGGTGATACACGAACACTTGAACTTCCTAATGATTTTGATGCTGTTGTAGGTAGACTTGTTCTCATGTATATGTCGGATCCTGCTGATGCGCTCAAACATTTGGCATCACATTTAAAACCAGGTGGCATCGTAGCATTTCAGGAGGTAGATTTCTCACCATATACTGTTGCTGTACACGCAGATACACCTTTGATAAACGATCTAATTAAATGGGGACGTACGGTATTTGAACGTTCTGGTGCGCATGTTGAAATGGGAATGGAACTTTACAAAGCATTTGTTGATGCTGGTTTACCCGAACCCTCTCTGCATTTTGAAGCACCTATGGGTGGTCCAGAAGATTGGCCCGGATTTGCATATCTTGAGAACAGTTTTCGAAGTATGCTACCATTAATAGAGGCTTACGAGATCGCGACTGCTAAAGAAGTTGGTGTAGATACCCTCGCAGAACGAATACAGGAAGAAGTCGCTGCATCAAAACGACCAATTATGTTACCTCCACATGTTACTGGACATGCAACACTTCCATTATAATACCTTTACACATGACCAAAAATAGTTCAGAAAACAAGTCTTCTTCAAATCGTGATGTTACCTATACTTTAGGACGCACATCACACGAAACTACGCGTCTCATTGAGCAGTCAAGAATCTACGGAGAATCAACGCGACTCCTCTGCGAACGTGCAGGTATTCGTAATGGTATGCGAGTACTTGATATTGGCAGCGGTGCTGGTGATGTTGCCCTAATGGTTGCCGAATTTGTTGGCAGCTCAGGACAGGTCGTGGGAGTTGATGTCAATCCAGCAATACTTGAAACTGCACGGCAAAGAGCAGTCAATTCAGGTATGAATAATGTGGAATTTATCGCAGGTGATGCAAGGACATTGAATTTTGAAGATAAATTTGACGTGCTTGTTGGTCGCTTCGTGTTGATGTATATGAAGGATCCTGTGACGGCTTTGAAAAAATTCATTACGCATTTAAAACCTGGTGGAATTGTCGCATTTCAGGAACCTGAATATACACTCTATCCTGCAGTATCAAATCCAAATACACCCCTAATGAATCAACTTTACCGGTGGATTATGGAGGTTTTTGATCATTCAGGTGCATATCTTGATATGGGTATAGGACTTTACCGTGCTTTTGTTGAGGTAGGTCTGCCAGCACCGGAGATGCATCTTCATGCCCCCATTGGTGCTGAGGGAGATTGGACTGGTTACCGTTACATGGTGACCATCCTTCAAAGTCTACTTCCACTCATAGAGAAATACGGGATTGCTACAGCGGAAGAGGTAGATGTAGATACATTAGCGGAAAGGCTACGTAAGGAAGTACTTCTATCAAAACGACCGTTCTTCCTGCCACTGCATGTTACAGCACACGCGCGTTTAGGACAATAAACCGCTACAATCGCAAATTGCCTTCATGAGCATAAAGACGGGACAGTGTTGAACTGTCCCGTTTGTAGTATAATCATTACTTTGAAGTTTTCAATTTTCCCCACTTTGTCGCCAATTTATCACGAGAGTCTACAGCAAGGAATTCAATAATACCTTCATTCATTATAGAATTTACTTCTTCTTCTGTTAATCCACGCTTCCAAACGTTTAGTTCATCCATAAGACCGTTGAAGGGACGGTTGTTGTCAATGTTGTAACCGACGCGTGCACCTTGTCCCCAATCTCCTGCGATCGGATCTGGAAGTCGTGCTTTATCCTCACCGACTTTTTCGCCATTAATATATAGGTAAGCAATCGCTGCTTCTCGGCTGAACGTTCCAGCGTAATGTACCCATTCGTTTGCCTTGTTCACACCAGACTTGATTTCAAATAGAGTTTTCCCTGGATTATGTCCACGAGCGAGCCAACGATAAATGCCTTCCTTTCGTGCCTCAGGATGTACAAGCCATGTACCATCTTTTGCGCGTGCATTGAAAATCGCCATATCCGCAATAGATTCAACATTGATCCATGCGACAATGCTCATCCCTTCAGTTGGGATATGGTCAGGATCAACGTTCGGACCATCCAAATCAAGAAAACTACCTGAAGCGAATTGACCTGCTTTACCAAATTTTCCATCGTTAGATTGTTTTACATTTCCATTTATTTTACCGTCATAACCGTTGCCGGATTTTTCAATCACATGAGTAGCCGTAAACTCTTCATAATCAAAATAAAGCACTAAATCAGGATCTATTACATCAGCGGCAAAACCAACTATTTGAGATGTCAAAAATAGACATATAAGAATCACTATACTGCGTTTCATTTTAGATGCTCCTATTTTATTACGTATTAGTTTAAATTATTCGTGAATGTTACTCTATTGAGTTAAAATATATCATTTTATCAGAATTCTCTCAAGTTATATCTGATACCGATTAATATCATTTCATTGACTTCAAACCTTTTTTGTGATAGGATAAACATACATCGTAGTATTGTTTAGTAAAACTGCAACTGAAATATTTATCAATTAGGATAGAAGGAGAAGGAAATATGCAACATATACATCCGAAGTTTTTCAACTTCGTACATATTAGCGTTATAACGGTATTATTAGTATTCAGTGTTTTGTCGGTGCATGCTGCTGTTGACAGAAACACCGTTGCGGTTTGGCTATTTGAGGAAGGCAACGGGAAATCTGTCAAAGATGCATCGGGTAATGGGCACAATGGGAAAATTATCGGCAACCTCGATTGGGTCAATGCTAAAATTGGGGGAGGTTTGGAATTTCCTGGTGATGGTACCGGGTACATCGTTGTTGATTCATCCAATAAACTGGAGTTAGAAACACTGAGTATTGAAGCGTGGGTTAAGGTAAAAGCTGCTACCAACAGATGGCAAGGTCTTGTCGTTAAACAGCAAGCTGGATGTACAAATCGAAACTACGGTATGTGGGTACATAATAATGCGAATGTCTTACATGCACAAATTGGGGCAAATGGAGGATGTGCATTCAACATGAATGGTACTACAATAATCACTGACAACCAGTGGCATCATCTCGCATTTACCTTTGATGGGAAAATGGGACGACTGTATGTAGATGGTAAATTAGAAACCGAGATAGCAAATGATGTTTCTTTTCAGAGCAACGATCCGATTTATATTGGTGTGCCGAATAATGACAATGCGAACGGTTTACTCGGTATCATTGAAGAAATACGAATCTCAAACGTCGCACGAACAGAAGAAGAGATAAAAGAGGCTATGGATGTTGGATTAGCCCAAATCCTTAGTGTTGACCCAGCATCAAAATTAACGACACGTTGGGGTTATATTAAACAGGTGCCATAATCCAATAAGGGGACTCATTTGAGGATATTAAAATATACGCTATTACCGTTATTCTGTATCTGTTTACTCACTCGTGGTGTTGCGTCTGTCGTACCGGAACATGGACTTCCGATGGCAGTGCCAGAAGATGTCGGTTTTTCCTCAGAAAAACTTGAGAAAATCACATCGGCTCTGCAAGGATATGTTGATAAGGAACAGACACCTGGCTTCCTTGCTGCCATTGCAAGGAAAGGGAAAATTGTACATTTTGAAACCGTAGGTATGCAAGATATAGAGAATGAAAAACCGGTTCAAACGGACACGATTTTCCGTATCTATTCCATGTCAAAACCGATTACCACCGTTGCTGTGATGATACTCTATGACGAGGGACGAATTAAACTTGACGACCCAGTTGAGAACTATATTCCCGCCTTCAAAGACATGAAAGTTTTTAACAACCAACAGACACAATCCCATACCGCTAAGAATAAGATGACGATCAAGCATCTTCTCACACATACATCTGGATTGACTTATGGATGGGGTGATAAACCTGTTGATAAACTTTATGCTAAATTGAAAGTATTTGAACCTGATTCAACACTTGCAGAAAAGGTTGAGAAACTTAGCAAAATCCCTCTTGTTTTTGAACCCGGTAGAAGATGGAAATACGGTGTTTCTACGGATGTTCTCGGTTATCTTGTGGAGATTGTATCTGAAATGCCGTTTGAAGAATTTCTACAGAAGAAAATTTTCAAACCACTCGCCATGGTAGATACTGGTTTTTCTGTGCCACTAACAAATGTAGAACGATTTTCGGCTATTTATAGACCAAATGAAGCAGGAGAACTAAAACTTGTTAGAAAACCTCCTCTGGCAACCGATAATGTTTCTTTCTTTCCTTCTGGTGGTGGAGGCATTGTTACAACTGCTGCGGATTACCTCCGTTTCTGTCAGATGTTACTCAAAAATGGTGAATTGGATGGAGTGCGTATTTTAAAGACAGAGACCGTTGAACTGATGTGTTATCCGCATCAACAGTATCATAGAGATGGATGGTCTTACGGATTTGGAGTCCATGTTGTTACACGCAAGAATTACGGGAATAATGGACGGTCATCTGGATCATTCAGTGGAGGCGGTTTGGCTGCAACTAACTTTTGGATTGACCCCGAAAGGGAACTCATAGGGATTCTGATGACGCAGCTTATGAATAACCGTTATCCCTTTCAAACGGAATTCAGGAAGTTAACCTATCAAGCTTTAATTAATTCGGAGAAATAGCATAATAAGTGACAATAAACAGACCTAACTTGAAAACTATAGTAACCAAAGTTGCCACTTTGTAGCACATTCTGTTAGATTGTACCAGTGTGTACGTAAACTGACAGTTTTCGCTATAATATTTTCGTGAATATAAGCTTATATTTCACCAAATATAAAAAAGGAGAATAGATTGAAACGATTAACTAATTTATTTTTATTGCTATTTTGTATCTCTTTACTTGCTTGTGGTTCTACGACAATCGTGCCGGAACATGGTTTGCCAATGGCAGTGCCCGCGGATGTCGGTTTTTCCTCAGAAAAACTTGATGAAATCGCACCGACTCTGCAAGGTTATGTTGATAAGGGACAGACACCTGGTTTCCTTACTGCCGTTGCAAGGAAAGGGAAAATTGTACATTTTGAAACCATCGGTATGCGTGATGTTGAGAATGAAAAACCGGTTGAAGCGGATACGATTTTCCGTATCTATTCCATGTCTAAGCCGATTACCAGTGTCGCTGTGATGATTCTCTACCAAGATGGACATTTTCAACTTGATGATCCTGTTGAAAAATATTTGCCGGATTTTAAGGACATGAAAGTCTTTAACGAGGAACAGACTGAAACCCATGATGCACAAAATAAGATGACGATCAAGCATCTACTCACACATACTTCTGGATTGACTTACGGTTGGGGCAACAAACCTATTGATAAATTATATGGGGAATTAAAGGTTTTCAGACGTGGTTCATCGTTAAAAGATATGGCAGAAAAACTGGCAAAGATCCCTCTCCTTCATGAACCCGGGGAAAAATGGACTTATGGGGTTTCTACTGATTTACTTGGATATCTTGTAGAAGTAGTGTCGGGAATGCCGTTTGAGGAGTTCCTTAGAAGTAGACTCTTTGTTCCACTTGGGATGGTAGATACAGCGTTTTCAGTACCGAAAGAGAAAGTAGAGCGGTTTGCTGCACTGTATAGACCTACTGAAGAAGGAGGACTTCGACTTGCTCGTAACGCACCTTTGGCAAATGATGATGTTTCTTTTTTCCCATCCGGTGGCGGTGGACTCGTCTCTACAACTGCGGATTACCTCCGTTTCTGTCAGATGTTACTCAATGGTGGTGAACTGTATGGCGTTCGAATTCTATCAGAGGAAAATGTTAAACTAATGCGTTACCCACATTTTCAACGGGGTAGAGGTGGCGCGTTTGGACTTGGTTTCGGCGTTGTCATGGGTGAGAATAAGGGCGAAGCAAAAAGGTCTAAAGGAACATTTAGTTGGGGTGGTGCAGCTGCTACTATTTTTTGGATTGACCCTGAAAATGAACTTGTCGCTGTTCTAATGACGCAGTTGATGAATAATCGTTACGGTTTCGGTGGGGATTTTGAGAGAATCACATATCAGGCATTAAATAACACAGAAAAGACTGAAAATTGATTGCCACATAAATACATAAGGAGAAAACAATATATGGACTATGGAATTCCGCGCGCTGTCCCCGAAGAAGTCGGTATGTCAGCGGCGCGGTTAGAACGGATTGCCCCTGCTATGCAACGGTGGGTAGACAATGGTAAAATCCCTTGTGCACTCACAATGATTGCACGTGAGGGTAAACTCGTTCATTTAGAAAAAGTCGGTATGCAGGACGTAGCATCCGAAAAACCGATAGATTTTGATACTATTTTTCGCATATATTCAATGACAAAACCGATTACCAGTGTTGCCGTGATGATGCTCTATGAAGAGGGGCATTTTCAACTTAATACACCCGTATCCCAATTCATCCCTGCCTTTAAAGACATGAAGGTTTACGCGAACCATGGTGATGCAATTATTGATGCAGAACGAGAGGTTACTGTCAAACATCTACTCACACATACCTCCGGTATCATCTATGGTGGCGACTGGGTGCACCCGATTAACGATAGATATAGAGAAGCAACTTTTTTCACTGACGATCTCTCGCACATGGTAAATGAACTCGGTAAAATCCCACTCTTACACCATCCGGGTGACTCGTGGAATTACGGTATGTCAACGGATGTTCTCGGTTATCTTGTTGAAGTAGTTTCAGGTATGCCGTTTGCTGAGTTCTTGCATACACGCATTTTTGAACCTTTAGGAATGGTAGATACTGATTTCTCTGTTCCAGAAGAAAAGGCTGACAGATACGCGACATTATATGAACCCACCGAAGATGGTGGAATCCAAGTAATGGAAAATATTCCTGTTGCCAGTGGTCCTCTTAGTTTTTTCCATGCAGGCGGAGCAGGGTTACAGTCAACAGCAGCTGACTATCTGCGGTTTTGCCAAATGATGCTCAACGAAGGTGAACTAAACGGTAACAGATTACTTGGTAGAAAAACGGTTGAACTGATGACGATGAGTCATATCCCTGACGATTGGCAACCGCTATGGAGAACTGGATCAGGATTCGGTTTAGGTTTTGCTGTTGTTACCGATGTCGCTGAAACACATACTCTCGGCTCTTTAGGCACTTACAGTTGGGGTGGTTTAGCAAGCACTACATTTTGGATTGACCCTGTGGAAGATTTGATCGCCATTATGATGACACAGTTAATCGGTGATTCCCCGTTCCATCCCCAATTCCGTGTGTTGACCTATCAATCCATTATTGACTAAAAAAGAGTATATTATCAATTCGGTAATGGTTTATTTCCAACCGATCTCCAGACAAACTTGGATAATGTAATGAATCTAATTCAGTTAGAAAATGTTCGCAAACAATTTGGCGATTTCACAGCCGTTGCAGACTTATCATTCAGTATTGAAAAAGGGAGCATATACGGATTACTTGGTCCAAACGGTGCAGGTAAAACGACCACGCTCCGCATGATTATGGACATTATCGCACCAGATTCCGGTAAGATTACGTACAGTGAGAACAGACAAATCAAGAATTTCCTGGATCGCATCGGTTATCTACCGGAAGAACGTGGTCTGTATCGGAAAATGAAGGTGTGGGACGTTGTCCTTTTTATTGCAGAATTAAAGGGCATGCCTAAACGGGAAGCAGTAGGTGAGATAGAAAAGTGGTTGGAAAAAATGCAACTATCCGAATGGGGAAACAAGCGGATAAACGAACTCTCAAAAGGAATGGCACAGAAGATTCAGTTTATCACAACAGTGCTGCATTCACCAGAGTTAATCATCTTAGATGAACCCTTTTCTGGACTTGACCCGATTAACATGACGCTTCTCAAAGATATGATGCTTGATCTCCGAGACAAAGGGGCTACGATTATCTTCTCAACCCATGTAATGGAGCAAGTCGAAAAATTGTGTGATCGCATCTGCCTTATCCATCAAGGCAGTATTTTGCTTGAAGGTGAACTCCGTGCAATTAAGCAAAGTTTCGGGAAAAGTTCAGTGGAAATTGAATACATTGGTAGCATTGAACCAATTAGAGATTCACAATGGGTACAAGACTGCAATGATTTTGGACAGTATGCTGAGATTAAGATGAAGACTCCAGAGGACTATCGTCCATTCCTACGCGAACTTGTTGATAAAAAGGTTGATGTGACGCGGTTTGAATTAATGGAACCAACGTTGCATGATATTTTCGTCCGTAGTGTTGAAGCACACGGAGGGACGGTGCAGGATGCCGAATAAAATGCTCACTGTCATCAAACGGGAATACATGACCCGTATTAAATCTAAGGGATTTATATTTTCGTTATTCCTTATGCCGTTGTCAATGTGTGTGATGGTATTTCTGTCCGTTTTTCTCACATCCATGCAGTCCAAAACCAAAGAGACAAGAGAACTCGTGGTTATTGACGAAACGGAACAAATCTTTGCACCGTTACAAGCAGCTATTGCGGAGCATAGGACATTTCAACATAAAGGGGAACTTGTATATCAACTGCATGAGGAGTCTGCAACAACAGAAGATGCTATAATATCTCTCAGGAAGCGCGTCAATACAAAAGATATCTACGCCTACCTTATAATCCCAAAAGATCTTTTTGATAACGGAGAGGCAAAATTCTATGCCAGAACTGCTACGAATTTTGAGCTGCAAAGCGCGTTACGCCGTATCATTTCAAATATCGTGCGTGACAAACGATTTGCTGAGAGTGGTTATTCTCAGCGAGAAGTCAACCGACTCATGCGCTCCGTCAGATTCAACGCTTACGCTATTAAGAGTAGCAAAGGAAAATCTGGTGGTACAGATGTTGAAAGTCCCATGGAAACGGGAGCGCGAATCGGGCTTGGATATGTCCTCGTATTTGTCCTATACCTTTTTGTGATGATCTATGCAAGTTCCATTATGCGGAGTGTGTTGGAAGAAAAAACAACGCGAATTGTTGAAGTAATCATTTCGTCAATAAAACCGCATCAATTACTACTTGGCAAACTTGTCGGAGTCTGTTCTGTTTGTCTAACAATGTTTGCTATCTGGGTGCTGTTTGGTGTGCTACTTGTGATAAATTTAGATCCACTGCTCGGAATCTTTGGCATTGAGGGACTTCCACAGGAGTTGACAGGTGTGATCGCAATCGTCAAAGAGAGTAGTGTCGGAGTGCTTACATACTTTTTCATCTATTTTATCACCGGTTTCTTTATGTATTCAACAATCTTTGCGGTTGTCGGTGCAATTTGCAACAGCGAAGAGGAAGCACAACAGACAATGGGACCACTCACTCTACTCTTCGTTGTACCGTTTATTATGATGTTTCATCTATTTAGAATTCCGGATTCGACATTAAGTATACTGCTCTCACATATTCCGTTTTTCTCTCCGATACTTATGTTCATGCGTATCAACGTACTGATGCCGCCCTTTTGGGAAATTGCACTTAATATCTTGTTGATGTGTGCGACTGTCTTGCTTGTCACATTTATCAGTGGAAAAATTTATCGGGTTGGCATTCTAATGTACGGTAAACGTCCAACGTTAAAAGAATTATGGCAGTGGAGCAAATATTAAATGTTCAAGTCACAAAGATTCTATTTCTGTGCTTAGATTTTTCACAGTAAGGAGATAAAACTACAATGAAAATCGCAGTCGTAACCGGAGAACACGGGTTTCGCGAAAAGGATTTTGACAAGATCTTTAAAAGCATGGATGACATTGAGTTTATTAGAGAAGACCTTGACGTTTTTGTAGACAACCCAAATCAGAAAGAATACGATACCGTCGTCTTTTACAACTTCCACCGTCCATATCCGACCGATACACAAGCTAAGACGATTCTTGATTTGACAGAACGCGGGCAAGGCATCGTTATTCTCCATCATGCTATCCTCGCATTTCCTGAATGGGATGCTTATTCCGAGATGTGCGGTATTGACGAACGTTCTGATTTTGGTTACTTTCCGAAACAGACATTTCAGGTGCAAGTCACTGATCCTACCCATCCGATTACCGAAGGACTTACCGATTGGGAAATGGGGGACGAAACCTATACGATGACATCTGCTGGCGATGATAGCACAATCCTGCTAACAACTGATCATCCAGACAGCATGGACGTATTGGGTTGGGCGCGTGAGTATGGGAATTCGCGTATATTTTGTCTTCAGAGTGGACACGACAATGTCACATATTCAAATCCAAATTTCCGTGAGGTGTTGCGGCGCGGTATTCAGTGGTGTGCTAAACAATAATAGAACTTACGCAAAATTCAGTATTGTAACTCAAGTTGCTACATAATGTAGCACAATCTGTTAGATTGTGTCAAAATAGATGCAAACTAACAGTTTACGCTACAAAGGTTGGTCATGAAACCGCACCTACAGGATGATATGAGTAGAATTCAAGTAAAAAACAACTCATATTTCTTACACCCATCACACTTTAAAATAATAAATCCAATATATATCCAATATAAAATTCTATTTTTTTATTTGACATATACAAAAAGGTGCTATATAATTAACACATGTTTAGATTACAGACATATATCGATCACATGAGTTGAGATATTCTAAAACGAAACAGAACAAAAAAGGCGCAAAAAAAAAAGCGAAATTCGCGTCACATTCCTTGTCCTGACTGGATTCAAAACGTCACAGTGACGTGCAAAAAGTCACATTTTCATGTTGTGTTACAAAGTTCGGTTATGTAGTAAAATTCAATGTATAAAAGTATATATTTCTTATACTTAACTCACGTTATTGTTCGGTGTTACACAACATTATACGAGAATACAAATACATCACCAAATATATGAACAAGTTTGACGCGGTATAACACAGGATAACAATATGAATTCCAAAGTTTTCTTATCACTATTATTTATTGGATTTGTAATCCTCTTTAGTGTAATTTTATTGATAAAATACTTAATACCGCAAATTGGCAGTCAGCAAGCGAATGACAAGTATGTTTCCAAAGCAGATCAACCCCCTTCACATATCCCACGAACTGTTGAAATACCAGATGACATTCGACAGAAATTCGCTACTGTACCTGAAAAACCTGAACTGATCGCTGAATTTGTACAAGGTGGTTTTTTGAAGTCTGTAGCATTTTCACCAACAAACCCGAACTTAGTCGTTAGCAGGACTTATGATAATAATATTGAGAAAAATATAAAATTGTGGGATATCAACAATTCTACTACTCCAATAGCAGAATTTAGTGGAGATTCGGTTTCATTTTCTCCAGATGGAAAAATGCTTGCTGTCTCTGGTTGGGGCGAAATTAATGGGGGCGTGAGTTTATGGGATATTGCAGAGGAAAAGTTCATCAGTAATCTTCCCTTTGGTGTACTTGGTTCGGTTTTTTCACCAAATGGAATTCACTTAGCGGTTGTGACTAACGGTTTAGAACTTTGGGATGTTAGTAACCTAACAAAGCCAGTAGAAGCATTCAAGTTGAAAGGCAGAAACTTTGAGAAAGACCATACATTTTCTACAGATGGCAACCTTATGGCAACGATAGAATCAAGAAGTGATAAAGTTAACATCTGGGAGATTGATGGAAATCAGGTCATCAAGCGAGCAAGTATTGATGTAATAGACAAAGCACTTGTAAGGATTGAGGCTATGAAGTTCTTACCCGATCCACAGAATCCTATACTTGCAATTGCAGATAATGATAAAGATATCAGATTGTATCATCCACCAGATTGGCAAAACTATACTGTGATTCCTGCTGGAAATGTCAATGATCTTGTTTTTACACCGGATGGAAGCACAATTATCAATGGCGGTTTCAATGAACTGGAATTTTGGTCTGTTGACAATAGAAACCGTTACGCATCAATAGAAGGATATTCCCGTTGGATTGATTGTGTTGATGTCTCTGCAGATTCAAGATATGTTGCTGCTGGTGGTAACGATGGTATCATACGTGTTTGGGGTATATCAAACATTTTACCTTCAAGACAAAGTAATATCCCAAATGTCGTTGTACCGATTTACTTCTTACCGACTGACCTTCTACCTCAGACAGATATACCAGAGAAAATAGATCAGTTATTGAGAGAAACTCAAACATTTTTTGCAGATGAAATGGAACAACACGGATATGGAAGGAAGTCTTTCGAGTACGAAAAAAATAGTGATGGTTCTGCCAAGGTTTATCTATTTGAAGGTAAAACAGCGGATGAATACTATCGTAAATCTACTAATTCAAGAGTGATGAAAGAAATTAAACAGCATTTTGAGGTAGACAACAAATTCTTTTTTATTGTCGTGGATAAAAGCAATGAAAAGAAACGTGATGCAAATACGCTTACTGCTGCTGAACTAAAGCGTCTTTCTGCTAAACTAAGACGACTTAATATTCAGTTACAAAATATTGTTTTTGAGGAACAAGGCGGTAAGGTTACTTTACATAACTCCCTTGACACATATTCTAAAGATGATATTATATCTAAATTTGCACAATCCTTCGGATTAAACCGTGATTACAGAAGTCCATCTTATCTAATGTCATACAGCAATCAATCTAAACATCTGTCAAAAAGTAGTGCCGCATGGTTAAACAAGTGTCGATTTTTAAATCCTGTAAAGATCTATTTTAATGAAAAAACGATAATTGAGAAACTCTCACCATCAAGAAAAAAAGCAAGATTCAAAGTGGAAGATGCTGATGGAATTTGTCAAGTTCGGTTAACAGTTAAACCAACCAACGAAAAACCTCCTCCGAGTTTTCTGTGGAAAAAAGATCCTGCCGAAAACAAAACTGAATGGAAAAAGAAATTTAAGGGAAAACGGGACGTTTTACATGATGTCCTGACACTGAATGGTGAGAAGAAGGCAACAGTTGAATTGGATTATCCGAAATTTGCAGACAATATGATTGAAATACATGTTATTGATGAACTTGGTAACAGAGTATATATGATTGTTGACAAAAGAGGAAATCCAATCGCATCGTTCTTTCGTAGACTTTTTAATTAATGCTAACGAATTTACGGATGTTAAATCAAGTAGGATATTGGTAAAGTAATGATGTCCTTCCTTCATTACAATGAGTCTTAAATTGACAAAGGTTGAGAGAAAGGACGATGAAATTTAACACTTTCTCTTTTCTATGTGTCCTCTGTATTGGGGTAATCTGTGTTCTTCTTATATTTTTAATGTTTTTTATAGATACTGATAGAGGGAAAACAATGGCGAAAACATACTATATAGCAGGTCAATCTAAACAGTCACAAGGTTATGATATCTATTCCATAGAACAGAAAGGTAAAGCCATTGCAGAGATTGTCCCAGAACTCGGTAATAACTGCTACGCCTTTAGGGTCAGTGATGGAAATCATTGGTTCCACTTGATAGACCCACCACCTGATTTAGACACGTTGAAGCAACGTCCGACAGCATTCGGTAATCCGATTCTCTTTCCTTTTCCCAATAGAATTCGGAATGGCACATGGGAATTTGAAGGTAAAACCTATCAGTTTGATAAACAACCAGATTCACCAACGACAATACACGGTCTTTTGTTGAACCGTCCCTATAAGGTTGACAAACATGTAGTCGGTGAAGACGGTGCGACGTTGGTATGTTCTCTTAATTCACAAGATTTTCCCGATGTTATGCGACAATATCCTTTTCCATTCAAAATTGAAATTACCTATACAATTAGAGATGCCGTATTAACGATGGATGTTATGATTAAAAACACAGGTAAGAGTAATATGCCGATGGGGTTTGGTATACATCCTTATTTTACGGTAGACATTTCTGCTAAGGCGGATGCGTCAAAAGCTGTTATAACTGTTCCTACGAATAAGTATTGGGAATTAGATGATGTACTTGTTCCAACAGGTAAGCAGCTTGATGTTGATGGAACGCTTGATTTACGCAATGGACAACCGTTTGAAAAACTAAAACTTGATCATGTATTCACAGATGTCCAAATAGTTGATGGTGTTAGTAGGTGCAGTATTGAAAATCGGGATACGGGATATGGGATGGTTATGGAATCGGATGCAATATTTAGGGAATTGGTTGTCTATACACCACCGGAAAGAGATGCTATCTGTTTTGAACCATACACATGCCCTACTGATGCAATTAATTTAGAATCTAACGGTATACCCGCAGGAGTAATTGTTCTGGCTCCCGATGAGACGTTTTCTGCAACCGTACGTATTTTCGCAATTTTTCCGCAATAAAAAAATAATGAGATCATTTGCATTACTGCTCTTTTTTATTCTAATCGTGTTTGCAATACCGTGCAATGCTATCTTTGAAGGTACTGCAAATGCTAACATCTTTATCAGCATCTATAAACAACGTGGTGACTTCGGTAGACTTGCCCTTTGGCACGAGGCTGCAGCAGAATGTCTCAACCTTATTTCTATACCGATGAACGATATTTTATACAATTACTACAAAAGAAACGGATATGAGAAATGGGTGGAACGGACAGAAAAGGAGACACTTGAAATACAAGAACAACGACAATTTCATCTAAAACGTGCTGAAGCTGCATGGAAAAGGTCACAAACGAATGAAAATGTGCTAAACTCAGAACGCGAAAAGATTGCGAAGTTTATGAAAACGTGGTTACCACACTATCCAGATAGGTTTTTTAAATTTGGTATCTATGCCACTTTTTTTAAAGAACAGCAGGAACGTGCCGAACAGAAAAATGACTATGCCAAAGTTCTACGACTGGAAGCTGAAGCAGCAGAGATGTGCGCAGCACAATATGAAAAAATACCAATTGCTTACGGGTTGGAAAGTTATACAAAAATCCGAGACGCATATCTTAAGCATGCTACCTTACTCAGAACATTAGCGAAACAAACTCCTAAGAAATTGCCTGATGAAGTCGACATCGGTAAACAGATACAACTTCAAAAACCAGATCCGACAATTTCTCCTAAGAAAAAAGCAGGAATAATCCTTCACACTGCAAAATCCGATCCGCGTATCAAAACTGTGTTAGCAAATCAAAAAGGTGTTCGTGAATATGCTTGGTTTCAAGGATTCGCTTGGACAGTCAGTTTCTATAACCACAGCTGGGGCAATCTCGCAATTGTCGTTATAGACGATAATACAGGCAAAGTTATAGACATATTGATAGGCAAACGTGAATCAGAAAAACTCAATCTTGTGGATTAGTACCGTATGAATCAGCAGACTCCATATAATATACACTCCCTTATACTACTGATTATCTGGATGATTAGTTTTAGTCCTGCCTTTGCAGAGGTGCTCTCACCTGAGATTACTCCTGGTGAGCTATTAATACGGCTAACACCAGAAGCAGCACAGGATTTACATGAATTAAATGCCAAATCAGAGATAGTTTCACTCTATGCAGAGCATAAGGTAGAATCCTTAAAGCATGTTTTTCCATCCTCTATCAATTCCCCTAATTTACAACGGACATATTTGCTAAGGTTTCCAATAGAAACGAACCTTCCTATCCTGAAAAAAGCATTTGAGGATAGCGACCTCATTGAGGAAGTCGCATATAATTATCTCCGTCCAACTTTAGCTGATGAAGTTGTACCTAACGACCCAAAATATTCAAAACAGTGGAGTCTGCCTCTGATTAGAATGCCACAAACATGGGCTATTGAGAAAGGGGATAAGAATGTCGTCATTGCTATCATTGATTCTGGCATTGATTACAGACATGAGGACCTTTTAGATAAAATATGGGTAAATCCTGGTGAGATTCCTGATAACGGAGTTGACGATGATGGAAATGGTTACATTGACGATATACACGGTTGGGATTTTACTGATGCACCCAATTTACAAGCGGAAGGTGATTTCACAGAAGGTGACAATGAGCCAATAGATGAAACCGGTCACGGAACACATGTTGCTGGTATCGCAGGAGCCATGCCAAACAACGGTATCGGTATTGCAGGGATTGCTTGGAATTGTCCATTGATGGCAGTTCGGGCAGGATTGTCACTCGGTGGTAGTTCCCGGTTGCAAGATGACGACTCTGCAGCAGCAATTGTCTACGCAGCAGACAACGGCGCAAATATCATCAATATGAGTTGGGGGAGTGCACAACACTCGTTTGTTATTCAAGATGCGATAGAATATGCACATGCACAAGGTGTTTTGTTAGTAGGCGCAGCCGGCAATTCAAAGGGATCTGATAGTTTCTTTCCGGCAGCCTATAGAAGAGTTGTCTCCGTGGCATCAACAAACCAACACAAACAACTGTTCAATCGATCAAATTTCGGTGCATCTGTTGACATCGGTGCACCCGGAAATGTTATTCTGAGCACACAAATCCGTGATAACTACCGTACTCTTACTGGCACTTCTATGGCAACACCTCACATTGCTGGTATTGCTGCATTGATGCAATCAAAACGACCTACCCTTACCAATGAAGAGACTCGACAGATCCTCATTAACACTACTGATATTGTTTTAGACAAGGATACTGAAGAACCTGATCCGAAACTTGCTGGTGCTGGAACCGTCAATGCAGAACGCGCTTTATTAGCAAGTGGGGTCTTACAAGCACGTATCCATGCACCCCAAACAAATAGTGGTGGATCACATACAATCACATTTTTCGGTACAGCAGGTGGGTATAAGTTTGAACATTGGCAGATGCTTTATGGTAGCTCTACTATTCCCACCTCATTTGAACCAATTACAGATACCATAACAGCACAGAAAATCACAGAGCAGTTAGTCGTATGGGATACCACAAATGTACCAGAAGACGTTTACACTGTCCGCCTCGTCGTCACGGGAAGAGATGGCACACAAACACACGATCAGGTTGTGGTAACCGTAGACCGAACACCTTCCGATATTACCTCTATTACCGCAATTGAATCGTTATACGGAAACGAATCAATTACGATTTTTACATGGGCAACAGACGATGTGACTCGATCCACCTTCTATTATAGACATATAGACAGAATCTCTCCTTTTGCTTCTATTGAAGAGAGGGAACTCGGCAAAGAACACTCTTTCTCTTTAGGATTAGAGGCAGGAACATACCAGTTTTACATTACCGCACAGAACACCGTCGGATTAGAATCTGTTAATGATAACAACGGACAATATTTTACCATTGACGTTGTCGGTGGTGCTATATCACCAAATGGTTTTATTGAAAAAGAGATTGGTCTTTCTCCACACCACTACGCAAGTGTCTCTGCCGACTTCGATCAGGATGGTTTGCTTGAACTTGTCGGTGCTTCACTATCTAAGGCATCAACAGGTGGACTTACCACCCCTCTTAGTCTGGTTATTTATGAACGTGACCCATCAGGTCATTATAGGCTTGTACACTCTTTATCAAGCAATGCCATGATTGCAGATTCTGATGAAATTCTGAATTCAGAGATTGATATAGATACTTTCAAACCGTGGACAATAGATGACACAGACAACGACGGTTTGCTGGAGATCCTCGCGTCTGACAAAGATAGAACGTTTTTGATAGAGAGTGTTAAGCATAATAGTTACCCTACCCAAATTGTGTGGGAGACACCATTCATATCGGTAGGAAAAAGTGCGGATCTTGATAGAGATGGCAGAAAAGAAATTGTTGGAATTGATAACAATAACAACCGTATACTTATCTTTGAGAATAGAGGAGATAACCGATATGACAGAACTGCTGCATTGGTCAATGAAACAGAAGGGAAAAATAACTTCGCTCAAAACTTTGTGATTGATGATTTCAATGCAGACGGGAACATTGATATGGTATTTGGTGATAGTGAAGGTGAACTATTTATATATGGCAGTACTACCAACGACAGTTTCAATCTTGAATGGCAAAATGACCTTGAAATAGATGATGTTGAGTTATTGGTTTCTGGAGATTTGACAGGAGATGGTACACCGGAATTGGTTGTCGGTGGCACCGTATCTCCTCCAGATGTGCCTTCTGTTTCTCCTATATGGAAATTCATAATCTTAACATACACATCAGGAAAATATAGAATGTTATGGGAACAGGCAATTGTCCCTTATCGACTAAATGGAAACAGCATGGTAATCGCAGATCTTGATGGAGATAATAATAACGAACTTGTTCTCGTTACACAACCGAACCTATATGTTATGAAGTGGGATGGAAAAGTATTTATACCTATTTATCACCAGAAAGTCGCTGAAACACCTACCCTCTTCGCTGCCGATCTTAACAATAACGGTTTCCATGAACCTTACATTAACCTTGACAGAGGTATGGGTTATATTGAATCTACTTATGCAACTGATAGCGATTCTGTGGATGTACTTACACCATGGGATGTTACTGCCACTCCCCTTACAGCAAAAGTGGTTCAAGTTACTTGGGAGGTAGCAAAACATACGCAGGCACCTGCAGTTTTTACACTCTATCGAGCGAAGGGTGAAAAAAGAAAAGCACCTGATAACAATGAGTTTGAAGTAATTGCTCGTAACCTCACGTCCGACAGATACTTAGATAGAACTGTTGAAACAGATACGACCTATTGGTATAGTGTTACAGCGACAGACGAAAAGGGCATTGAAACAGAACAGAGCGAACCAGTATCTGTAACGCCACGCACTGCTCCAAAAATACTGGGTGCTACCTATCTGTCCCCTAATTGGATTATTGTTACCTTTGATAGGCAAATGAATTCAACTATTAGCGATGAACGACGGTATCTCTTACGGAAACCGAATCAACTTAGCGGATTGTTGCCGATGTCCGCAATCCGTGATAGAATGGGAACACGCGCGTTATTAGCTTTTGATAAACAGAAACTCGATTCACTGATAGCTGTTACAACCGAACAATATGAGATCGCAGCATCTGATGTGGCGGATATTGATGATAACAAAATTCAAGTTGCTACCAGTCAGGTTGAAATCCAAAGAGATGATGTTAAAACTGATATAAAAGATTTTAGCCAACTACGTGTCTATCCAAATCCTGTTCGTCCTGACTTTGCAGACAGCGGGGCAATTACTTTTGATAGAGTCCCAATCGGAACACGCATCCAACTTTTCACACCTAAAGGAGAATTACTTGAAAAAATAGATGTAACCGAAAGCGATGGAAACAGCAAAGAGTGGTGGTTGACCAACGGCAACGTTGGAGATGTAACAACCGGCATCTATATCTATCTGCTTGAATTTGAAACACAGAAAAAAGTGGGGAAGATAGCTGTGATAAAATGATGAGGAGATCGTTCACTGTTTCCTAACCGCGCCAACTAATAAACACTATCTTAATAGCAGGAAAAACGCATATTTCATGTTCACATCTTAATTAAAAATCATAACCTAACTAATATGGATAACTATATCATTATTGCAAATCCAGTATCTGGCAAAGGTAGAGCAACATCCGTTGCTGAACAAGCACAAGACGCACTTACAGCAGCAAACCATAAAGGACAACTCAAATTAACAAATGGTGCCGGAGATGCGAAACGTTTTGCCCAAGAAGCGATAGCAAATGGAATTAAGTGGGTGATTTCCTGTGGGGGTGATGGAACACTACATGAGATTGTCAACGGTATTGCAAAAGTTCCAGATGTGACATTGAGCATACTGCCATGTGGTAGAGGTAATGATTTGGCTACTGCTTTAAAAATATCTCGAAAACCGCAGTCTGCCATACAAACACTATTAACCGGTACACCCAAGCAAATTGACTTAGGACACGTCCGTTCAGAAAAGGGCACAGAACATTATTTTACGACGATTACCACTTGTGGATACGACACAGAAGTCAGTCGCCGTGCTGCAGCACGAAATACACCATTTTCAGGAACTGCCTCTTATGTCTACGCTGCTATTGCGACACTTTCTCAATACAAGTGTCCATCTGTCCGAATCGAAGGTGATTTTGGTGTGTATGAGGGAACAATACTACTGGCTGCAACAGGAAGCACAAGCAGCTACGGAGGTGGATTTAAGATTGTACCAAACGCACGGTATGATGATGGAGTGTTTGATGTCTGTATCATACGAGAAGTTGCATCGTCTACGGTGTTACTGCTTATGGTTACGCTTTTCTGGGGAGGACACCTATTTCATCCTGCAGTAAATATCCATCAGACCCGTAGTTTAAAGATACAAACAGACCCACCAGTTACCCTATACGCAGATGGCGAACCGATGTGCGAAACTCCCGCCACAATTGAGATTATCAAACACGGACTTACTGTGCTTGTACCATCTTAGATGTTTTCCTATGGAATAGTCGCAGATTGGTTTAGACAATATGAAACCGCTGAATCGTATAACCCGTTTTACATACATCTTGACTTATCATGATAAACATGATACTATATGTCAAGTCTGTGTAGGTCTTAATCAGCATAACTCTGTATAGAACTTGTTGCTTATTAACATGTGAAAATCATCAATGCGCGATGCTCATCCGCGAACAATAATTTTTTATCAAATTCCAAGTGGTCCCCAACCTTTCATGGAATGGTTCAATTCAATTCGGGATACAAGGACAAAAAATCGGATTCAAGCACGTATAGATTCTGTTGAAACTGGCAACCTCGGTGTCTATAAATCTGTAGGTGACGGGGTTTGGGAACTAAAGTTTGACTTCGGTCCAGGTTATCGCATCTATTATGGTGAAGTAGACAATAGAATCGTTCTCTTACTCTGCGGTGGTGACAAGTCTTCACAGAATCGGGATATTGAACAGGCGAAAAACTATTGGAGAGAATATAAGGAGAGGATAAATGACTAAGATATATGGAACATGGCGAGAGTTCATGATTGAACAACTTGCTGAAGAGGAAGATATGAGCGGATACCTCTCAGCTATAATGGAAGAATATCAAACCCATGGGAATGCATCTGTTATTCAGATAGCATTAGAGAGTATTGTTGAAGCGAAGGGAGGGATTGCCGAAGTAGCAAAGAAATTCGACATTGATATCGATGTTCTCTCAGATGTGTTAACAAGCACCGAAGCACCACGGATTAACACACTTAGAACCGTTCTTAATGCTTTGGGATGCCGTCTTTCTATTGCATCTTTAGATGATATTAATATTGATATTACTGCAGATGTAGCGATTGGAATAGCAAATCCAACTCTCAAAATTGATGAACAGCACATTTCAACTGAAAATTAATACTAAATCTATTTATTAAATCACATCTTTCAAACCCACATTAATTACGACTCCTCAGGATACATACCCTCTATAACATCACCATACTTTTCTATAATAACGTTCCGCTTCAACTTTAGTGTCGGTGTCATCTCATCTTCTTCTTGCGAGAATTCCTTTTCAAGCAGCGCAAACCGTCTGACCTGTTCAAAGTCAGCAAAATCTGTTAGCCGTTCCCGAATCTGGCTCTGAATAAGTTGTTGCACCTCACGTGTTTTCAGTATCTCTGGGAGGTCGGTTGTCTCAATACCGTTCTCCTTTGCCCATGATTTGAGTGCATCAAAATTCGGTACAATCAGTGCAGCAATATTCTTCCGTTCATTTCCGACCAATATTATCTGAGTAATAAATGGGCTTTGTACTAATTGACTTTCTATCGGTTGTGGTGCGACATTCTTTCCATTGGATAGCACAATAATATTCTTTTTGCGATCGGTAATCTTGATAAACCCGTTCTCGTCAATAATACCAATATCCCCAGTGTGAAACCATCCATCCGAATCAATTGCCTCTGTGGTTGCTTCTTCATTGTTAAAATAACCATTCATGACGTGAGGTCCACGGGTTATTATCTCTCCATCTTCAGCGATTTTCACTTCAATATCAGGGATAGGTGCACCGACAGTCCCAAATTTCCATTTTCCGGGGTGGTTCATACTGATAATAGGTGAAGTTTCTGTTAAACCGTATCCTTCCAGAATCAAAATACCGGCTGCATGAAAGAACTCAGCAATTGATTTCGGTAACGCTGCACCACCAGATACGAAAAATCGAAGTCTACCACCCGTCGCAGCCTTCAATTTCGCAAAAACAAGTTTATCTGCTATACTCTGTTTCAATTTCAATATCGCAGAAGGTTTTTCGCCATGTTGAATCTTTGAACTCACTGTAGAGCCAACTGATACTCCCCAGTGGAATATCTTTTGTTTTAAGGATGACCCTGCCTGTACAGCACGCAATACTCTGTCGTGCATAGTTTCATATAGTCGCGGCACACTGAGCATTACCGTGGGTGAAACATCCTGCATATTTTGTGCGACAGTGAATGTGCTTTCAGCATAAGCTACCTTTGCACCAGAAAACAAAGGTACATAATGTCCCCCAAGACGTTCAAAGACATGCGATAACGGAAGGAAGGATAATAACACATCCGTTTCATTGACATCAATCAGTGATTTGGCAGCATTGTAGTTTGATATAAAATTCGCATGTGTCAGCATAACACCTTTTGGGTTACCTGTCGTACCAGAGGTATAGATTATCGTCGCGAGATCGTTCTCATCTATATCAATATCTATAGGTGTCTCTGTTTCAGTCCCTTTACTACATACATCCACAAATTGGATTACCCCTGCGGGCACTTCATCATCAAGTTCATTATAGATTATAATATGTTCAAGTGATGGTACTTCATCGCGAATAGAAGTTACTTTCTCCAACTGATCTTTGGTAGAGACACAGATTACTTTAGATCCAGAATCTTTGAGAATATACCCAACTTGTGCAGCGGTCAGTGTAGAAAACATCGGCACGTTGACCGCACCTATTTTGAGGATACCGAAGTCAGTGATTGCCCATTCAGGACGATTTTCTGAAAGGATGGCTACTCTATCACCTTTTTGCACCCCTATCGCAGTTAAACCTCTGCTAAAAGTATCTACTGATTCTCCAAATTCAGTATAAGATATATCTTGATATGTGCCACCTTTCGGTTTATGTGCTAATGCGGGTTTATCGCCGTAATTCTGAATTGCCTGTTCAAACAGAGATATTAGTGTCATATTGTCTCCCCTCCTGTTTTTTGTGGATATTCTAACACATAAAGTGATGTCAGTCAAGTCATACAGTTCGTGTTCCAGAGTTATTTATAGTGAACTTTGGAATTAATAGGACATTTTGAGTTGTAGGAGGGAACTCCGATTCCCGACTATCAGTGAGTTTTGTCGCGATTCGGAGATCGCTCCTACAGAAATGTGTCTCTTTAATTTCAATGTTTACCATAGTTTTGAGAATTTTCATTTTATGAGATTTACTGCAAGTTTAGGTTTAGAAGCATGATATTTCATTTTATCAGTGATCCGCGTTATCCCTGCCAATTGGAAAACTAACAATGCTGTATTCCGCAAAGCAGCCATCACTTGATGTCTTTCTCACTGACATCAAAGGTTTTGAGGATCTCTATTGAGATCGTACCAAGTAGCGATAGATGTATATCCTTTATGTCCACACATCAAACCGATAACGACAAGGACAAGAATGGACACCAACGGATGTCTTTTTCCTTTATTGTTGCGAGGATATGGAATTTCTGCTAACATATCTATCAAGTGGGAAGATTTTCTTCTTGTCATTATTCACCTCAAAGAGCTAAGTTTTAAGGTGAAGTATAGCAGATATCGTGTGATTTATCACATCTGCTCATAAGAATAATTAACCTTCGTGAAAAATAACGCAAGAAAACCTAAAGCTAAATGACTCTAACGTAGGGATAACGCAGTGTATATGCAGTAAAAAAGGTGAAAGTATTAGAACTATTTGACAGCAATCCACATTACCAAACTACAGGTCAAAACTGGATAAAAAGCGAACTTTTAATTATCTGGAATGACTAAAATAAGAAAGTAATGTTATATAAGTTAGGTATGTATAAGGGGGTATTCCGATGGGTAAGTGGAAAGTTATTGCAATCGTTGGTGTAGTTGTACTTGTAGTTGGAGTAGCGGTAGTTGTTGGACGTATGGTTTTCGCAACGAAGAGTGACAACATTGCTGATGCATCGGCAATACAAACTGCAACAGTAGAACGTGGTGATATTGCTGTGACGATTGATGCAACGGGTACTATCAAACCGTTGAATATTGTTGAAATTAGTTCAAAGGCAAGTGGTAAAATATTAGAACTTAATGTTGACGCAGGAGATTTTGTTGAAAAAGACGAGATCATAGCCGTGATTGAAAAAACATACGTGCAGATTAGTTTAGAGCAAGCAGAAGCGGATTTGAAGGCTGCACAGGCACGTTTTCAGCAGGCGGAAATTGACATTCAACTTCAGAGAGAACAATCGGAAATTCAGATACGACAAGCGAGAGAATCTCTGGCAGAAGCAAAGAAAAAATTAGAACAGATTAGGGAGCAGATCCGACTTGAAAAAATTGCTAATAAACGTGGTGTGTTAGATTCTGAAAATAGTCTTAAAATTGCAAACCTTAGGTACAAATTGCTAACATCTGAAACAGTGCGTGAAGAAAATAAGAAACGTGCCCAATCTTCTGTTACACAAGAGAAGGTCAATCTTGACTTGGCAGAAAAGGAACACGCAAGAAATACTGAACTGTTTGGGAAGGAACTCATCTCAGAAGCCGCGCATGAATCCTCTGAAGCACAATACAATTCTGCGAAGGCGCGATATGAGTCTACTCAGCAACAGTTGAAACTTGTTGAACAACCTGCCAGTGAAGTAGAACTTGAATTGGCACAAGCAGATATTAAAAAAGCTGAATTCTCATTAGAGGTTGCCAAAGAAAAAATTGAAGCTGAAGCGACACGTGATATGGATATTGAATTGCAGCAGCAACGTGTTACGCAAGCCGAAGACTCATTGAAGTTAGCATTAACCAACCAGAAACAGATTGACAGAAAGAAACGAGACCTGCAAAGTGCGGAAGCATCTCTCATGAGAAGTCAGGGACAACGGGACTTACGAAAAATCGAATTTGAAGATACCGTCATAAGAGCACCAATTTCTGGTACTGTTCTTGAGAAAAGGGTTGAAGAAGGTCAAGTTATCACATCAAGACTATCATCTCTTGCTTCTTCAGAAGGACAAACGATAGTAACAATGGCAGACTTGAATTCTGTATATGTTGTGACTGAAGTTGATGAAACAGACATCGGAAAAGTGGAAATAGGACAACCTGTAACGATTACAGTTGAAGCATATCCAGACATGCCGTTTGAAGGGCAAGTTTTGAAAATAGCACCTCTGGGGCAGGTTATTCAAAACATCACGACATTTGAGGTGACCTCCGAATTGAAAAATGTTGGTGCATCCAGTTCACCCCAAAGGATAGGCAGAGGTGCGGGAAGATGGCAAGATGGACCGAGAGGGGATATGACCGATGAGCAACGTGAACGATTCCGAGAAATGCGTCAACAACGTGAAGCAGAGGGTCAGCAATCCACTGAACAGCGTGGATCTGAGCAGCAGGAATCTACTTCAGAACAACCCGCTGAATCTTCTGATGCCATCGTAGGTGCTGAAGATGAAGCCGATTTGGGGAACCCTTTCAGCGGATTTTTTGTGGAAACTCCTGCGGAGAGCACACTAAATATTCCAGAACTACAATCAGAACCAGAAACTGAAGCACCTAAGAAACCGTTTCTCAAACCGGGTATGAATGCAAGTGTCCAAATATCAGCAATCAATAAAACTGGTATTCTCACCCTTTCCACCGAAGCAGTGCTTGATATGCGCGGTAGGAAAATGGTTAGAATAATTGGTGAAGATGGACAACCCGGACGACCACAATCTATTGTTGTTGGTGTAAGTAGTTTTGATAAGATTGAAATCCTATCAGGACTCGCTGAGGGAGATGTAGTTGCCGTTGGTGGATTTCAACGAGGTAATCAGGGTAGTGAAATGTTCCGTCGTATGATGCAGAATCCTGCTTCCACTGTACGTCGTATGGGTGGCGGTGGAGGTCCCAGAGGGGGAAGATAGACTAAGGAGGAATAACTGTGAGTATTCTCGAAAGTTTGGCAAATGCTTTTCATGGATTATTAGCGAACAAACTTCGGTCAATTTTAACTATGTTAGGTGTTATCATCGGTGTAGGAGCGATTATCACAACTACCTCAATCGGTGAGGGTGCGAAGGCAGATATTACAGAACGGATTCAGACATTAGGTGCAAACATCCTTGCAGTTCGTCCGGGGCAAAGTATGTTCCGTGGACGAAGTTCAGCAGATGCGCGTAGAACCCTTACTGTTGATGACATTACAATATTACGTGAGCGCGGACAGAATTTTGGATATATCACACCTGAAGTCAGCAGTCGAGCACAAGTAAAATATCTCAACAAAAATACCAATACTACCATTGTAGGCACCTCTCCTGAATATCTGGTAACAGCAAATTTTAATGTCGAATATGGAAGATTTTTTGGAGAGAACGATATCCTCTATCGTGCAAGGGTATGCGTCCTTGGGAAAACTGTTGTTGAAAATTTATTTGAACATAGAGATCCTGTTGGGAAGACGGTCAAGATTCGGAATATTGGTTTCCATGTCTTAGGTGTGATGAAGGAGAAGGGAGCCAGTGGATGGAGAAATCCAGATGATCAAGTATTTATCCCTTATACTACAGCGATGAAACGGGTTTTTGGAAGTGATTATCTTTCCAGCATCAGTATGCAAGCCAAAAACGATAAGCTTTTACAGGCAGCAGAGACAGAGGCAATCGAAATACTACGGAAACAGCACAAAATCCCAATCAATAAAGAACCTGACTTCCACATACGCAACCAAGCGGAGTTCATGGAAACGTTGGAAGAGTCAAGTCAGACATTTACCAACATGATTTTAGGTATCGCGGTGGTATCACTGCTTGTTGGTGGTATCGGTATTATGAACATTATGTTGGTTTCAGTTACAGAACGTACCAAGGAAATTGGTCTACGGAAAGCGGTCGGTGCACAACGAATAGATATACTTGTTCAATTCCTTGTAGAATCAACGACATTAGCCTTAATTGGGGGACTATTGGGGGTTGGTGTTGGCATAGTAGGTGCGAAGATGGTGCCTTCTCTATGGGAGTGGCGGACGGTTATCTCACCGTTTTATGGTATTCTCTCATTTTTTGTAAGTGCACTTGTTGGTGTTTTCTTTGGTGCGTATCCTGCTTGGAAAGCCGCCAAACTTCATCCGATTGATGCACTTAGACATGACTAAATGAACCGGTTACGTTAGAATAATCTAAGTTGCTACAAAAAGAGACATTATATGTTAAAAATGGTATTAGTATAGGATCCATCTAAAATTCATTATTGAAGGAGTTAACATGTCAACTATTGCAGTGATTGCAGGTGTAGGTCCGGGTTTAGGTGCAGCAATTGCCCGTAAATTCGCGAACGAAGGATGCCACCTTGCATTACTTTCACGTTCATCACCATATATTATAAACCTATCAAATAAGTTGGAAGAGTCAGGTGCGGTTGCTTTGCCTATCCCAACAGATATTACCGATGCCACACAAGTTGCAGCGAGTTTTGCTCAAATTCGTGAGGAATTAGGTGCACCAGATATCTTGATTAATCACGCAGGTAATGCAGCTTGGGGAAATCTCTCAGAACTTACACCTGAGGCATTTGAAAACTCATGGAGGGTTTGTACGCTGGGTGCTTTTCTATGTGTTAAGCAAGTTGTACCAGGAATGATTGAGAAGGGGAGTGGCACAATCCTCTTTTCCGGTGCTACATCTGCTGTACGTGGTAGGGCAGGTGCTATTGCATTTAGTAGTGCGAAATTCGCAATGCGTGGTTTGGCATCTTCACTTGCACGTGAGGTAGGTCCAAAAGGCATACATGTTGCACATGTAATTATTGACGGTGTCATTGATACTCCCAATCTCAGAGAACGGTATAAGATGCAAGAAGATGAACCTTTGCTCGCTCCAGACTCTATTGCGGATACCTATTGGGCACTTGTGCAACAGGAACGCAGCGCATGGAGCTTTGAGGTAGATGTTCGTCCACATAATGAGGAATTTTTCACATAATCTGTAAATATCACTACTGATATATAGATCTATCTACAAAAGGAGATAATCATGGCTAAAGCGATTACTATTATTGCCACTGTATTTGTCACTATCATGTTCCTTTTTTCACATACAGTAGTCGAAGCAAATTGGACTGTAGTGAGAGAAGACGATATTATCCGTGCTGATGGTATTGAAGGGATGTTACAGGATGTCTATTTTATGGATAATCTAAACGGTTTGGTAGTTGGCAATAACGGCTTAATGCTTGAGACAGCGGATGGAGGAAAAACGTGGAAGAAAAAAGAGGTTAACATGCGTCCTCCTGGAGCAGGTACAGGACAAAGACCCGGAGGTGGTGGACCACCCGCAGGCTTTGGAGGGGGTGGTTCCGTAACACTCTATAACATATATTTTGTAAATGAAAAGGTAGGATTCATTACAGGGGCAAGAGGAACAATCCTCAAGACTGAAGATAGTGGAAAGACGTGGAATAGGAAAATTGCAAGAAGTGGAGCTGCGGAACAAAATACTAACCGCCGTAGAGGGGGCATACGTGCAAACTTAATGGGAATTCAGATGGTTAGCGAAACAGTTGGCTTCATAGCGGGGTCTGAAAATACGATTTTAAAGACTACTGATGGTGGTGAAACATGGATAGGCAGCTCAGAACGTGCGCGCGTCGGTGAAACACGTAATAACCTTGAAAATATCTTATTCGTTTCCCCTACAACCGGTTGGGTAATAGGCTCATACGGAACCTTACTACATACCACTGATGGTGGTGAAACATGGGAAAAACGGAATGCTGGTGTTGATCATAATTTGTTTGGAATCCATTTTTTTAATGATAAAATTGGATGGATTTGTGGACAGGAGGGGTTGATCCTCTATACAAACGATAGTGGTAAAACGTGGAATCAACAAAAGACAGATTCATTTGACAATTTGTATGACATTGTGTTTGTTGATGAGATGGTTGGTTGGACTGCTGGAGATTACGGTGCTGTTTTACATACGACTGATGGTGGTAAGACTTGGAATGCTTCGAAAGTTGGTAGTAGTGGTGCTATCAAAGGTATTCACGCCACGGACAAGGACCACTGTTGGACAGTAGACGATTGGGGTGTTATCGCTACATACAAAAAGTAAGTGAATAACATAAGTTGTATGTCGTTTATGACAACATCTACCAATAGCATAACGTATAGGTAATAATAACAATACTCAAGGAGAAAGAATGTCAGGACAGAAAAGTCATAAGGTTACTATGCTCGGGACTGGACTCATCGGCATGTTTTACACGATGACGCTCCATAACCAGCGCGGCGCAGATCGCGTTCACGCTGTCTATTCTCGTCGTGAGGAACGGGCAACTGAATTTGCGAAAGAGTGGAATATCCCTAATTCCACAACAGATTTGGCGGAAGCCATCAATCATTCCGAAACGGATGTCGTTGTCATCGGATTACCAAACAACTTACATTTGAAAGCGGTTGAACTTGCAGCAGAAGCAGGTAAGGCAATACTTTGCACAAAACCGCTTGGACGTACTGCTGAGGAAGCGAAAGCAATGCTGGACATCGTTGAAAACGCGGGTGTGTTTGGTGGGTATCTTGAAGATTTGGTGTATCCTCCCAAAACGCTTAAAGCATTGGAGGCAGTTCAGAACGGTGCACTTGGAAAGATTTTATGGGTGCGTTCACGTGAGACTCATCCCGGTCCACACAGCGATTGGTTTTGGGATTTGGAACAGGCAGGTGGTGGTGCTATTGTTGATATGGGGTGCCACTGTATTGAAATTATCCGCAATTTTGTTGGAAAGAATAACAAACCGGTTGAGGTGATGTGTTGGGCAGACACACTCGTACATCCAATAGATGCGGAAGACCACGGGATCGCACTTATCCGATTTGAAAGCGGTGCAATGGGGCAATTTGAGGTGAGTTGGGCATTTCGTGGTGGTATGGATCTGCGAGATGAAGTCTCTGGTAGTGAAGGAACAATCTGGCTTAATCATTGGCTCAGAACGGGGTTTGAGATGTTTACTTCTGTTGGTCAAGGTGGATATGTTGCTGAGAAAGCAGAGAGTGATACCGGTTGGCTTTTCCCTGTTGGTGATGAGGTGGCAGAACTCGGATATCGGGATATGTTTCTTGATATGTTCAACGCAATAGATGAGAACAGAGAAGCTATGGAAACTTTCTACGATGGATATGTCGTGAATGCTATTATTGATGCTTGCTACAAATCTGAAAAATCTAAAAAGTGGGAATCAGTTGAAATCTCAGACTGGCGTGGAAAGGAAGAAGTGGATGATACTCGCGCAAGTCAGGCAGATGCAGATGAAAGATATGCACATCTCAAAGATGAACGGATGCCAGATGGTAGAATGAAACGAATTTATAGAGACCGGGAAACGGGAGAGATTATTGAACGCGTAGAAGAAAAAGCACCATAATCATAAAACCACAACACCTTTTGTATAGAAATATGGATAATACTTGGCTTGACTATTGTGCCACTGAGGAACAACTCACTGCATTTAATGACACTGGATATCTCATTGTTGAAGATGCCATAAGTCATGAGATGGTAGATGCATTAGAGGAAGTAGCAGACCGAATTGATGCTGAGGAACGTTCTAAAACAGGACTGGCACCACACAAATTGTTGTCAAAATTTCGCACTGTTATTGAAGACGATATACTACTGGAGTTACTTGATAACAAGAAGGTGTTTCCACTTCTCTGGGACATCTTAGGATGGAATATCCAACTTTACATCTCACATCTCATCATGTATCCTCCCGAACCATCTGAAACAAAGCGGGTTACCAAAGCCGCACATTGGCATCAGGACGGTGGCAGACCAATACCTGAGATGGAACGTCCACACCCTCGCCTTTCGTTGAAGGTGAGTTACTGGTTAAGTGATGTTACACACCGTGACAACGGTGCGATGCGGATTGTACCGGGTAGCCATAAACTTGATACACGTCCACCAAATAGCGAGAACGACCCTGATGGTGATCCAGCAGGTGCAATAGATTTGCTTGTTAAACGCGGGACTGCAGTGCTATTTGATAGACGCATGTGGCATTCCCGTGGTTGGAATTTCTCCGATGTTACACGAAAAGTCTTATTTATGGGATATAGTTATCGGTGGTTACGCGGGTTGGATTACAACCTTATGCCGACAGAGATCCTCGAAAAATGCGATCCGATTCGGCGGCAGTTGTTAGGTGATGGTGTAAATATAAAAGGTTGGTGGCAACCCACTGATGCTGATGTGCCTTTAAAGACATGGATTGCGGAGCATCGTGGGGAGGAATATGTGCGGTAAGAGTGGCACCTTTTGGTTCTATAATAAAATGTTCTGTTCTTTAAAATTCGAGAGAGATGGATTGAAAAACCAATCATGTAATTTTTTGAAATGTGATTGGGAATCTTGCGGTACCTATTCAGTAGAACCCACCCTCATATATATCATGCGTTTCAGACACGTTACAAAATTAGTGGAACTTATTTTCTGCTAACAGTTAGATATTATCTTCAGATTTTTCTGTTGTTATATGTTTGGAAGGGTCAAAATAGGAGATATATTTTTTCCCGTTCCGTTTTCCCTCTTCCTCTCTTGCCTTCAGATAGGCAAAAAATTCGTCCAGAGTTTTGAATTGCGCGCTAATTTCTGCTTTGATTCGATAACATTCTTCAAGGATAGGGTCTGTATAAGTTTCAGGGTCGAACTCTGGATGTTTTTCCGGTGTTTCCTTCATCTGGATTTCCTCCATCAATTCTATAGGTGTACAGATTGTAACGGGCTGAAAACCAGCTTCTTGACATACGTGTTTGATCTGTTCACGTTTGTGTTCATTCACAATATGCTTATAGTTCCACGATATCAAGTAATCGACACTGTGTATTGTTGCAACAGCAATATGTTCTGCATCAGGCACAGAATTCCGCGGCACTGCACCAGCATCTAAAAGTTCTTGTACAAGTACATTTGTCTCGGTCTGCTTTCTAGTACAGTAAGAGATGAAATCGTTTCGATCCGCTGCTGTGCTGCGGTTGCGTCACCCCGTTGAATTTCGGTACGAACTAATTCTGAAATAACAAACTCAAATCTATCCGCATAGTTTTGCCACAATCGTCGAGTTGCTCTTTGCCGAGATCCTGATATTGGATTATTGCTGGGTCTCGCTACTAAGTAACTAACAACTGTTGCTTCAACGTAGACTCTCGGTTTTATTGTCGTATATATTAGCATGAAAAATTGTGTTTTTCAAATCATATTTACCTTATTCGGAATATTTTACAAACAATCATTGTCTAAAGGTAGTTTTGGAGAAATGTTCTATCACATTCATTTTTTGGTTTGACCAGTAATATCCCATAAATGTACTGCACCATACTTATTACCGCTTGCAAGTGTTTTGTTATCAGATGCAAAAACCAAAGCAGTAATATCACCATGGGATTCTGTATCAATCATTGAGATTAATTGGTGTGAGGTCAAGTCCCAAATGAGAATCTTCTGGCTATCACTCCATCTTTTACTGCCATCACTTGCAAAGTATTTTCCATTAGGTGAAAATGCCAGTGTATCAACTTCCCATCCCGACGTCCTAAGGGTAATCGTCGACATTCCTGTGATATGAGGGAAGATTACGGTAATCTTCCCATCACTGCTAATTTTCTAACAAATCAACTTGTATAGAGATTTTCCAATATATCGCGAGGAGAACCGTGGTGCCAAATTAACATTGTAATCTATGTTTTGCTATTAATCTGGGATTACAGTGTATCCTCCCCATCAGTCAGCCACGCTAAGTCAAACTTCGCGAATGACAACGTTTCGTAGGCACCCCGTTCCCCTCTTTCATAGAGACAACATATATTCATGTCTGAATCAATACAGAGGTCAGAATATGCTGCAGGACCATCGTGTAAGATTTTACCATCGTTCCAGCTGCGGCACTCATCATAACTGATACGTATCGTCAATTTTTCTCTACCCGTACTTGCAGGATTAGAGAACAACACACGGTTTTTGTCATGGGAGTTAGCATCTGTAAAGCGAACCAGACTTGCTTGACAGATAGGTTCAATCAGGTCATCGTCATAGCCAAATTCGGTGAACGTATCTCCACCGTCAGAACTCCATGCATAGGCACGACGTTTCGGTGCTACATAGTTTCGGCAGTTGAAATATAAGTCGCCATCTACCGTCTCAACCACAGTAGATTCGTTTGTACCGGGTTGTGCTTTGCCAGCAATATGCCACGTCTCACCGTGGTCGTCACTCACAATAAGATGCGAATAACCCATCTCTGCGTAATTACGGCTTTGACCAAGCACGTGATCACAAGGAATTACCATTCTACCGCTTGCCAATTGTATACCATGACACGGACCTGTGGCATACCACGTCCATGTCTCTAATTTGGTATCACCAGTGACTTCCCTCGGTTCTGTCCAAGTTTCACCGTCATCAGTGCTTGATGTTACCCAGACAGTGCGTGGTGCTTCCCCCGCAATAATTTTTCCTTCCCCACCATCAGCGAAGTTTTTACAGAAAAGTAACCAGATTGTACCTGTATCACGGTCAACAACAGGGGCAGGATTTCCGTCAGTATCACTTCCAGTGGAGACAGCAACTTGCAACGGTTGCCATGTTTCTCCGTTGTCAAAACTTCTTTTCAACACAATGTCAATATCGCCTGAATCGCCACCACCTTTTCGTCTACCTTCACAGAATGCTAACAGCGTTCCATTACTTGATGCGGCAAGTGCAGGTATTCGAAAAGTGTTATATCCTTCGGTTCCCGACGTGAAAAGTGGATTTTCTGTTTTATACATTTACAGTCCTCTGTCAGTCTGTAGTTAATGTTGATAGTACCCTTCTCGGTGAACCAAATTAGTATTCATTCTCATATAGAATCATAACTTCTAAAATGGATAGTGAAAAAGGTATTCTTGCTCAAAACAAGTTTATAAGATAACTATGGTGAACTTTGTAAATAAAGAGACATATTTTTTATAGGTGGGAACTCCGAATTGCGACGACACTCACTGATAGTCGGGAATCGGAGCTCCTCCTACATCTCTATATGTCCTATTAATTCTAAAGTTCACCATATTTACTGGAATAGTTTCTAAAGATATAATCAGATTGGGTGGAATTATAGTCCCACCCAATCACTTATTTTACAGTTTTCAATTGTCCCCAAGTTATTGCTAATTTACCTTGAGGTTGGACAGGTGCAGGATCATCCAGGACCAATTCATCAACATCCTTTTGATGGTCTGAAATTCTTATTCCATCAACAACACAGTTTGTAGGGAATTTAGGGTCAGGGGGAGAAGCGTTGTTAATTTCGAAGGTTTCTGCAAACACAGTAGGACCTTTATTAGATGCGTTCTCTCCTGCCATTTCTCCATCCAAGTACAGTTTCAACCCATCAGGTCCCCAGGTTCCTGCCATGTGATGATGTTCGCCTTTTTTCCAGTTTAGTGCACCACTGTCGGCATTAACCCAACTATTAGCACTTTTTACACGCATACGCGCTTTTCCACCATTGTCAAATTGCAGGAATATTGCATCTGTTCCACGTTTATATGTCATGAACAGAAAAAGTTCACCGGTAACTGTAGCAATATCCATGCCCATTGTTACCCATAACTCAACGGTGCCTTCCTCGAGATTTACAAACCGATCTTCAACAGGGAAGTGGATGACATCGCCAGCATTTTCGCTGACAAAACCGTTTCCAAATTTTCCGGGAACGAAACTCCCACCGTCAACTGTACCACCCTCTTTTTCGACTTCCGCCTGACTTTCAAGCGCAGAAAAGAAGGTTTCTTTTGCAATAGCAACTGAACAACATAACAGCATAATTGTTATGATACACGAGGTTTTCATAATATATCTCTCCTTTGTAAGTGATTGTGTGAGCTAATGTTTATTCCGTTTGAAAACATAATAGCACATGTGATAGGATCCTGCTAAATTTAATGCTAACTCAATTGTAAACTGTACTTATATTATACCAATTTGTTGGTTTTTCAAACAGATTTCTCTGTTGACAGAACTGCATTGTTCTGAATAATAGGACAAAGATCACAGAGTTGGTCGGCACAGTAGTTCTTATATAGTCGTATGATCCCTTGCTGGATTTTGGCAGTGGGTTTTATCAGTCGCATCGGTTGTGTTTCTGAGAAAACTTGTATTCCAACCTGCCGAATGATAGTATTATCCTGCATTTTAGTATAGTCGCTGTAAAGTGAGAGAATAGCATCCTGTAATTTCCGACTCTCCGACTCTACCGCCCAAATATATGCTACTGGAAGGATTTTGTTGACTATAATGTCCAATGCTCTATCTGATCCAATGAGTTTTGCTTTGTTGGTTCCTCCTTTACCGAAATTAGAATGAGTTTCCCAATACCCAACTGGTTCCAGCATTAGGAGTTCAAGTAGTTGCTTTCTGATTTTCTGTAACATAATTGATGTATCTGCGTTTGCTGCCATTTCACATGACGGTAGAAAATACATCATCAAACTTCCTTTGCTGTTAGTTATCAACTGACTAATTGCCGCAATACGTCTTGTGGGATAGTTCATAGGACGTATTCTACCAAAACGCCACTGTGATGTCATCATACGATCTACTCTTTTGGTATAATCTGAAGTTTCCCATAGGGTTTCCAACGCTACAATGAATGGGTTATCGGTTTCTTCTGAAGGCAGCGTTTTTTCTAATTGGGATGGTAACAGCCCCGCGACACCAAAGAGAATTGCTTGAATTTCATGTTCCGTCTTATGATCAAATTCGGCAAAAGGAACACGTTGTGCCAACTCTCGCAAGGGTTTTCTATTTTGTGAGTAACCCAACGCCTCCATTATTCCTTCATACAGGATTTGCTCAAAATTTAGGCGTGTCCGTAATAGCCTAACGGCATCTGCCTTTTCTAAAAAACGTTCCTGACCTAACGACTCAAAAACACTCTTGATACTGTCTATATTTAACTGTTTTCCTGTGATACGGCAGAAATTGGAGGCATCTTCTTCTGCTTGTGCTGTTTCGTCAAATAGGTCTCCGATGGGAGCATCTATCCATTTGAGGAGTTCCAAGGTTGGAATTCGTTTCCCATTCTGAAGACGTGTACGTAGATTGAAATCGTCGTTAAAGAGTACCACATGTAGAACAACACGATTATATCTTGAATTGAGATGATGTTTGTGTGCATACCATTCCGATGATTTCACATGGATTTCAACATCACCAACACATAACTTACCGTCAATTTCAATCTCGGCATGCATAAAATCTGGACCTTCTTCACGATTCCAGACCCCTAGTTTCAGCACCCGTATTTCTTTACCAGCAATTGAGAGAAGGTTGGCATTGAAAAAACGTTGTCCATTCCACAATTTCTGCACGAAATCTTCATCAATCTTATCAAAATCCGGTTCGTAGAAATGATCTACCTCTCTGAATTCCATTGACGAAAATTCACTTGAAGGGACTGAGGTTACATTCCCCTGTGTATGTTCTGACATGTGATCCATTTTCTCCGTGCAGTAAATTATGTCTGTTTTGCATCTTGTATCGCTTGCATAAGCCTATGCGTAGCTGCTGCTGGATCTTTCTGTCCACATACAGCAGAAATAACAGCGATACCGTGTGCACCTGCTCGTACCACCTCCCCTGTGGTTTGTAAGGAAATTCCACCAATTGCAATCACTGGACATTTTGCTATTTCACACATTCTATGTAATTGTTCTAAACCTTTTGGTCGTTCTGCGTTGGATTTTGAGGAGGTTTGATAAATAGGACCAAATCCTATATAATCTGCTCCTTCAGTTATAGCCTCAAGTATCTTTTCTTCAGTTCGCGCAGAGGCACCGATAATGGTTTCTGTGGGTAGTATTCTTCTACCAATGGATACTGGCATATCATCTTGCCCAAAATGCGTTCCCTTTGCTCCAACCGCCATTGTAATGTCAGTCCTATCATTAACAATCAATGGTACACCATGCTTTGAACATATTGCTTGCATCTGGTTTGCAATATCTATTAACTCGCGCGTCGATCCATTCTTTTGACGGAATTGAATGGTATCCGCCCCTCCCTGTATTGCAAGTTCCGCAAGTTGTGGGTGCGTATATTTGGATTGAAATGTTGTGTCAGTAACGACGTGAAGAACTCCTATTTTTTTCATGTTGGCATTCTAATGTAAATGTGGTAAGTTAATAGGATTATGTATGTTATTGAAATTAGGTAATACAAAGATATATATCTGTAATTAGTATACCATAGATAGGAGATTGTTTGTGAGTAATTTATTATTTGAATCTGGAGATAAAGTGCTTTTTATTGGAGATAGTATCACGGATTGTGGCAGGCGCGGTGACCATGCACCTTATGGACACGGGTATGTCCGCAAAATAACTGAATTGATTACTGCTAAGTATCCTGAACGCGATATTACTTATGTCAACAAAGGAATTGGCGGCGATATTGTTGAAGGATTGGAAAATCGTTGGGATGATGATGTGATTGATGAAAAACCGGATTGGCTCTCTGTGAAAATAGGTATCAACAACGCGAGTCGTCAACTTGGACAAGGTGTCTCTAATGAAGATTACTTGCCAGAATGGGAATCGTGTTATCGACGAATTCTTACACGGATCAAAAACGAATTAGATGCCCCAATTTTCCTATTTGAGATTTTCTATATTGAAGAGGATGTTGAAAACCCACGTCCATTAGCAGTAGATGCCTATAATGTCTGTATCCACCAACTTGCTAAGGAGTTTGAGGCAAGGTTAATTCGAACAAATGATGCGTTTGATAGTGCTGTTGCCGCAAGACCAGGGGCATTATGGACAACCAAAGACGGTGTGCATCCGAATGCGGAAGGACATACCTTGATGGCGTTAGAATTTCTGAAACTTGCGGGTTGGTAATTCAGAATATTGTATGTATTTACGTAAAAGAATGCAGATGTCCAAAATAGTAGGTCGTTCCATTAATTTGTGATTGTCTGAATCACAGAGGACGCAGAAGGGATGTCTGAATCTCGGAAGGCATGGGGATTTCTGATATAGGTATTATTCTGAGTCAAGGTGTTTCTTGACATTCTCTTTGCTAAATACCCACACTTCCTCACCAAATTCCAACAGATGAGATGCGATAAGCGAATCATCAAGTTGATCTGAAATGTAATCCTCTATATGCGGATTGAGGAAATGCAGGAGAAGTGAGATTATAAGTACACTTGAGGCAATACCAACTGCTAAGCCAAGAAAACTATTCAACCAGCCCAAAATACCTTTCTCAAATATGTCATGTAACCGCGCAAATATTATGTCAACGATGATTGTTGTCACAACAATCAAAACAACAATGCTGATCCATTTTGCTGTGCCTTCGTGTGGAATTATATTCTCAAGTAGAAAGGCGAGGTCTTGCCATAGTTGACTTGCGACGACAACACCAGCACCGAGTGCAAAAACCCCCCAAATGCTTCGGGTGAATCCCGCCATGTAGCAACTAAATCCTGCTAAACCAACGAGTATGAGGATTAAAATATCAAGTAACGTCATAATGAAAAGAGAATCAATAGGTTAGAATGATTGGTGAGGAATTTCGAATTAGAGAATCAAATAGTGATAACGAGATTTTAAGAAGTAATTAGTCTGTTAATTTGGTAGTATACTCTTATTATATACTTTCTGCAACGCCTTTTCCGTAGAAATACCATTTCCTATTAGACTAAGGAATTGTCGGATTGAAGAGAAACCACCCTCTTCAATAAGCGATGTAACGATTGCAGCGGATTGGAGATAGGCAATTTTACGTTGTGAGGTAGTAAAATTTGTAAAGGATTGGTTGAGTTGAGAGATCGTTGGTAAAGTTTCGTTTTCCTTTGCTTGTTGTAAAGCGAATTTTTCATAAGTCAACAGTGGACGTGCAATCGTGTGCGCGAGTCCTTCATTAAACCATATTGGACATTTTCCTTGCGTTAGCAGTTCAACTAAAAGGTGTGTCCATTCATGTCGGATTAGTGAATAGAGTACTCCCAGTTCAGGTTCACCATCAGCACAATATTTCAGCAGAATTTGTCCGTCATAACAACCACTTGCCCATTTTGGTAGGTTTGTCTGTGTCGGTGCGTCGTAGCTATTTATTATTGAAATACAAATTTGACGATTTGGATAGCAATCAAGTTGCGAACCAACTTCATCGTGTACTCTTGCAATGAGTTGGCAGATATACCAAAGTGTTTGCGGTGTAACAGTAGGTTCCACAGTGAGTTTGAAAAACTTGTACTCTACTATATGTTGGGGACGCACCGAATTTTCGGTGTTAATGCATGGGGCAAATTCTCGTGGCTGGCTAACCTCTAAACCTATTTCAGAAAGTAGTGTCTGATAAAATGCCTTTTCTTCTTTGATGCGTGTCTGTCGCCTCAGCACTGTCGGTGAATCAGGACACATTTGAAGGGCTATGTCCAAATACACCAATGCCTGTTCCCATTTACCCACCATTTCATAGGCTTTCGCGAGGTCAGCGTAAATATGGTAACGACTCTTATCATATTTCAAGCCAGACAGGTAATGCTGAATTGCTTCAACATATTGGGCTTGTTGATAATAAGTCGCAGCTTTCTGAAAATAGGATAGGGCGACCGCAGACGTATCACGCACGGAATTGTTATTTCTTGGATATGTGAGAACATAAAGGGAAGTATAATATACCTCCCCATGTTCCATCTAATATTTTACGATGTCTCTATGTCAACGATTTGGAAAGTAATATCACCGCACTTGAACTCTGCACCTTCTTGAATTGGTGCTGAGTCATTTACGCGTATCCCACCAACATAAACTGGTGTCGGACTACCCAAATCTGTGATAGAGACTTCATCATCGTGCACCTCAAATGAAAGATTGAGGTGTGCTAATGTTTGTGTGTTAGTTTCTGCTGTATTCTCAAGGTTATTCCACTGTTTCATCTCTTCTTCAGAAGGAGCTTTTAGTGAATTGGGCAATACATCTGTATCCACATTTCCCATTGCTTCCGGACTATAAGCTGGCTGAGGAACAGCATCGATCTGTGTTTCACTTTTTATTGCATCCATCAGTTTTTCAGCAACGCGTTCCTTTGAACCTGCAAGAGGTGTAACGCTCTCTGTTTCCTGAAAACGATAATGTGCGAAATCAATCAGATCTTTTACCTTATGAAAATCGGTTGATCCCTGAATGTTTTTAAGTAGACCTTTCTGTTTCCGACTGAGTTTTTCATTTTTCAACCAGCAGGTATAGGCTTCTAAAATCTCTGCTTCTCTGATATCGGCATCGCTATACCGAGCGTTCTTTGGTGTTTTTCTTAGAAAACGCATTAGTTATCCTCCATATAATATATATCTATAACTTCATTATTGTATCCATCGAATTCCTTTATTTACAAGTATTTGTCTGAGTTCCTGCGTACATCGGAAGATCCATATTTTTACAGTGCCATCTTTCCTGTTTAGTATACGTGATATATCAGCAACACTGCATCCTTCCAAATGTCTTAATATCCATGCGATTCGGTGGTTCGGTTTTGTCACCTGTTCAAGAGCTTGTTCTAAAATTTCTTGTGCCTCTTGGGCTATAATATGTTTGTCGGGTCCTGGTCTTCCATCTTCATATTCATTTAACGGCAGATCATCTTGCTCTTCAAGAGTCAGTAACGATTCACGGATTCGATCTCTTTTTCGTATCGCATCAATAATAGTATTTCGGGCAACGATATTTAACCATGCCTGAAAACTGCCTTTTTTGGGATCCCATTTTTCGTTTTGTAATTTTTGCCAGACTTTTGTAAAAACATCAAGACTGACTTCTTCTGTGTCTTGGTGATCCTTGAGTATTCGATAAGCCTTGCTATAGACCCAATTATAGTGCTTATCAAACAACTGACTAAACGCAGCTTCATCACCTTCTTTAGCTTGTGAAGCCAAATAAGTATCTTCTGTGGCGGACAGGTCATTCTTCGTTTGGCGCGCCATTGGCTAACCCTCCTTTGTCCTCCTTATAGCCAAAGGAGTAATATTGAAACAAGTTTCGCTAAATATTAACGAAACTAATCCGTATACGTTACAGAAATATAGAAAATTCTATAACAATGAAATAAGAATTTGGCAGATAAGAGGTAACTAATGTAACTATAGAATATATGTGAAGTATAACGTCTTCAAAGTATATCATAGGACGCAAAGTACATCAACATGTTTACTTAGTTTCCAGGGTTATTTAGTTTTAAGATTTCTTTGTTATTGAAGTTTACTTAAAGTTAATACTTTGAATTGGAATGGATAGATGTTTAATGGATTCACCGTTTATCGTCTGAATTAGTCTTCGTAGGTCGGAGCGAGCGTCAGCGACCTCCGACTTCTTTATCTTTTGTAGCACAATCTGTATGAAGATTAAGGTATTAAATCGATAATTCCAATTTTCATTAGGTCCGGTAAGGGCGGTTTCCTAACTGCCCACAGATGTCAAATAAGATCATGTCTTTGGTTAAGGGTTATTAGATACCCGAATTTTGCTATACACCTTTCGCACCGCTGGTGCTTTGCTTCTTTCTGAGATGCGTGGGTACTATATACTTTCCGCACCTCTGGTGCTGGGAGGCATTTACGATAGCCTCGGAGAGGCGAAAGGTGTATAGTTAGCGTTGATCCACATATAACAAGCCCCAGCGGGGCGACAGGTGCTCAACGGGATTGTCAGAATCCCAGAATGCACAGAATCCACAGAAAACACAGAAAATCCCTCTACCTTCAGCGTCTTCTGTGTCCTCTGCGCCTTCAGCGATTCTGACAAAAACATACAACCCACCAAAAACCTCTTCTCTTATCCTGAAAATCCTGGTTCTGACAATCCCCTCTACCTTCAGCGTCCTCTGCGTCCTCTGTGCCTTCAGCGATTCTGACAATCCCGCAATTCTGACAACTAAAAACTGAAAAATAAACTAAAAACCGAAACATACATGAAACATACATGAAACATATTGTTCCGACCCCCACGTCCCCTTCCAACTCACCCAATCCCGTGTTATAATACTACCACTATGAAAAACAAAACAACCCACAAACCCAACATCACCGTATACGTAGGTCGGAGCGAGCGTAGCGACCTCCGACATCTCATCTTACATTCTGTTGAAAAGCGACCTCTGACATCTCATCTTACATTCTGTAGGAGCGACCTCCTGGTCGCGATAATCCGTGTAGGTCGGAGCGAGCAAAGCGACCCCCGACAAATAGCCAAAAAAGTTACCAAAATTATTTTTTTTCAACCACAAAAAACCGATGAAAATAACCCACAAACCCAGACAGGAACTAATATTAGACCAATTCTACCAAAAGTTACCGTTATGTCAAAAAAAGTTACCATACGGTAACCTTTTAAGGAGGAATATTCCGATGAAATTCAATGACATACACAAGCAATTCGCCGTCAAATCCTTCGCAAAAATGATGACACGATCAGAGATCCAAGGTAGGTCAAGATAAGAAAAAGACTAAAAAGGAGCAAAAAAAAAAAAGCGAAATTCGCGTCACATTCCTTATCCTGACTGAATTCTTTAAGTCACAGGTGACGTGCAAAACGTCACAATTTATAGCACATACGGATAAACAATGTATACGTATGTAATATCTAATAATTTTCAGAATTCATCACAAGCAGATTGATAGTCAGGAATCGGAGTTCCCTCCTACTATATATTTAGAAATATGAACGGTTCTGGGATTTTAATTGACTCCTATAGGTTGTAGACATAAAATAATAACAAGTTAATGATCTGTATTATATAAGGAGTTTATTGTGGATATAATTGACTTGATTGTTGTAGGAGCAATAACATATCTCGTCCCAGTATTATTTGGCACAGTATTTATTGCGATTGCTATTGCATGGGGTATTAGATTAGGTGGTTGGTGGCTTATAAACGCGATTGCTAACGATCACCAACTTACTGAATGGCTGAAACAAACTTTAAACAAATCAAATAATCATCAATAATAATACATTACATCATAGGAGTGAAATCAGATGTTAAAATCAACTGTTTTTTCTATCATCTTGTATGTTCTCATTATCGTTTCAGCTAACGGAGCGTTTCTACCAGAGGACAACAGTACCGACTTTGGACTAAAATATGGTGAATCTATTACTGGTATACCTCCCAGTCAACCGAAAATTGACGGAAAACTTGACGATTGGAAACATGCTGTTTGGGTTGCCTTCGATTCAGAAAAAGAACTACTTCGTGGAAAGGGGGCATGGAAAGGAGAAGATGACTTAACGATGACTTGGTCAACGATGTATGATGACAAGAATTTTTATTTTGCCGCAGCAGTACGTGATGATCTTTTTACACCCGCTGCGATTCCGGCTGACGCATGGAAAGGTGATACGATATTCTTGTATATTGATTGGGAAAAACTTGGGGCAGGAACCCCTGCCTGCAAACCCAATTTTGCGCGGATTAATAATAAAGCACACATTACAGATTATAGTGCAGTGAAAAATGCAAATTTACCTAACTCAGATATCGCCATTGTTCCTACACCAGAATTAGGTAAAGGAGGAATGATATACGAGGTTGCAATGCCTTTCGAATGGCTGACAAAGGAAAACATTGAAGAAGGTTCGGAAGTTGGATTTACACCTGGATATGAGGAAGGTACTGATAATCTTGAAAATAAGGCAGATATTGTATTCATGTGCTGGAACGGTTTAAATCCAGATGATTCAGCGAATCTTGGTACATTAATGTTTGAGGGATCCCTTGCAGTAAATGCGGCTGGTAAATTAGCGGTCACATGGGGACAATTGAAAGGCGCAATACATTGATACTATTATAGTATGGATATTTTTTCATAATATTTTGTAGTTTGTTTGACATTATTTTTTTCTGAACCAAGATTTGGAAAATCCTGGTTCAGAAAATTAACATGTCGTAGGTAGTTACGCTCTCCGACCTACTGACAGAAAACAATAATTTGATTGACATTATCTATAAATAAATAGTAAACTATAGAAAATTAATCCCTCAGAGGATATCTAAAATCAGTTTTCACATATTTTGTTTATCTCACCCCTAACACAATGTCAGAACAAATACAGCATCAAGAAGACCTTTTTATACAACTGCTTGAAAAAGTTGACAGTTTAATAACTCGTTTGGATAATAATACAACACATTGTCCAAGTGAATGTCTTGACAAATACATTGCTTTTAGATGGCATGCACAGAACGGTAATGGACAGCTTGTTCCTGTAAAACATCCGCACCTTGTTGAAGGTATGGATCTCATCGGGATAGACTCACAATGCACTGCACTTGACAGAAACACACGCCAGTTTTTGCAACGGTTACCAGCTAATCATGTTTTGCTGTGGGGTGATCGTGGGACAGGAAAATCCTCACTGGTGAAGGCTATGTTGAATCGTTACGCTGACGAAGGTCTAAGGCTTATAGGGGTTGATAAAGAGGGACTTGTCCATTTACAAGAGATTGCAGATATCTTATGGGAACGACAAGAACGGTATCTCCTATTCTGTGATGATCTCGCTTTTAGTGAAAACGAACCTGAATACCGTGAACTGAAGGCAATTTTGGAAGGCGGAATTGCTGAATGTCCAGATAATATTCTGATTTACGCAACCTCAAATCGTCGACATTTGATGCCGAGACAGGTAGGTGAAAACCAGTACCCACAAAACGAGGAAGATGAACTCTATCCGCGTGAGGCAACAGAGGAAAAAGTATCGTTAAGTGACCGATTTGGTTTGAGACTGGCTTTCTACCGAATTTCACAGGAGACTTATTTACAAATTGTTTCTCATTATGCCCATAAATTGGAACTGAATATACCCACAAAGGAATTACATCGTTCTGCATTGGAATGGGAAGCATCATCCAGCGGACGTTCAGGACGAGTTGCATACCAGTTCGTGACAAACCTTGCTGGACAATTGGCACTTACGGATCATCTATAGTTCGAAATGAAATATTCAGAAACAACATATTCTATACAAACAGGAAGGTAAATTCATGAGTGACCTACAAACGCTGCAATACCTTTTTGACGTACAAGGTTACTTAGTCATTAAAGATGTATTAGATTCTAATGAGGTGGCTGAACTCAATGAACGGATTGATAACCAGAATCTTCCAATACCCGGAAAGGGGCAAAGATTTGGAAGTGCACCAGATGGAGCTGGTTTTCTACAGTGGGGTAAATCCTTTTGCAATTTACTTGACCATCCGAAGATAATGGAAATCCTACGTATCCGTTTAGGGGACTGCTTCCGACTTGACCGTATCTATGGGATGTATATGCGGGAAGGAATGCCGAGAGGTGGATTGCATGCTGACTATGGTGCAACATCTCCAACATCAAATGCAAAACCGGGTGAGTATTTTCCCTTTCGGGATAACGAAATACATAATGGATTTGTAGTGGTAACATGGAATTTAGCAGACACAGGACCTGGACTCGGAGGGTTTTGCTGTATACCCGGTAGTCATAAGAGCAACTATAGATTACCACATGAAATTGCTGCAGCACCTCAAGACGCACCGTGTGTTGTAATCCCTAATGCACCTGCCGGCTCAGCGATTTTGTTTTCTGAGGCACTTACACACGGCACTGCGGCTTGGAACGGAAAACATGAACGTCGATCACTCTTATATAAATATTGTGTCTCGCACATGGCATGGACTTCCCGACGCGTCGCTCATCCAGAGGATATTGAATTAACGGAACGTCAAAAGATTCTCTTCCGTGAACCCGCGGATCCACATCGGCACTTTCCATCACTTTTTTGAGTTGAATTAAAACATATAAATATTATATAAACACAAAGATACCGTGAAGACAGTAGGAACTGTTCTTTACAAGACACATAATGGAGGTATTTATGACTAACCGAAACACAATTTGTATGATACTTTTACTTTTATTTTTCTGCGTGATTCTGACACAAACAACAAATGCTGTTCCCAGAAATGGGACGGTTCGTGTAAGTGGTGATAACACTTGGGTTGTCTATGTGAACGGAGAAAAGGTTGCCGAACACATTCACTGGGATCAACCTACTGTATCTGAGTTTGAATTGGACAAAGGTTTTGCAGTAATCGCAGTCTATGTCCACGATGCAGAACCAGGTGCTGCTGGTAGAGGTGGATTCCTCGCTGATATTGTGCTGGACGATAAACCTGACTACATCGGCACAGGTGAGGATGGATGGCGTTGTCAAGCAGGCAAACCCATCGCTGAACGAAATGATGGATGGGAAAAGGTTGATTATGACGATAGCGATTGGGAAACAGACCTTGAAATAATGGATAAATTCGGTGCAGGAATTTGGGCAGGTGGTGCAGGCAATATGCGGAATATCTTGAAAGATCCAGATTGTACCGCGAATTGGGTCTGGTGTGGTCCCAATGATGTGGAAGATGAAATTTATTTCCGTTATACAATCGGAGAACTACCTGTTGAACCACGTGGGAAAATAACAACCACATGGGGTGCATTAAAGGACGCACGGTAAGATTAAATATATAGGGAACGTTTATACACCGTTCCCTATATACAATCCCACTGACAAACGAATCTATCACCTACTATAAATACGATTGAATGACTTGTGCTATTTTTTTGAATACCTCCTCAATATCGGATACATTAAGACACGAATATGCTACCCGCAACTCCGTATCGCTGAGCGCAATAGTACCGATACCGTATTCATTAAGTAGTATCTGACGAACTTCTTCTGCATTCCCCGACTTTATAGATAAACATGTGAAATAACCCGCATGGCTTGGGTACACTTCCCATAGATTCGCATATCGCACATCAGTGGTTACCTCTTTCACCTTCAAGGCACGTGCCTTGAGAGTTTCATAGTTGTGTTGTTTTTGTTCAGTATATTCCGGTGACTGCATCGCTTCAAGAATAAGGGTTTGCGAAACTTGTGTAGCACCAGATGTGTTTGCACGAATTAGACCGCTTAATTTTCCTTCAATCCCGTGTATCAGGTGTTCTGGAAAACCGAAGGTCAAAAAGCCAACTCGTAGACCCCATGCATATTCCTCTTTCGTTGCCCCGTCAATCTTCACTGGCACAACATTTGAGTGACAGTTAACTAACATTCCGAAAATGGATTCTTGCATGACCTCCGAATCATACCAAAAACCTGTATAGGCATCGTCAACCATTACAAGGATGTGGCAACCGGTCTCAGCACATTCTATAATTGTATCCAATATATGTTGTGCTTCGTCACGGGTAATAGCATATCCTGTAGGGTTATGTGGAAAATTCAATAGAATCAATAACTTATCAGTACCAATCTGACAAAGTGTCTCTTTGAAGGCACTGATATTAAAATGTTTATCTGAATCAAAGAACGGATAGGTATGTATATCTGCACCAACCTTCGTCTGAAAAATGAGTCGGTAATTTCCCCATGTCATGTCCGGGAGAATAAGCGTGTCACCTAAATTTACAAACATATCCGCAAGGAGACTGAAACTGTGCGTTATTCCACAAGTTACAATCGGTTTACTTAATGGAGCATCCTTGAGTAATGGGTTCCCTGTGCGTATGTGAGTTTGCCATAATTTGCGTAATTCTGAGTTGCCAAGTACAGGTGGGTAACCAAATATGCTATCAGGAGGAATTTCAGGGACATACTTACGTGAAACATCTAAGTGCATTATTTTATTATTTTCGTATGCGACTGCACGGGTTGCATTAGAATGATACGCTTTTTCGTTTGCTTCTGCACTTTGTCTCAAGATCCCTTGAGGAAGATAGATTCGTTTTCCTAATTCGGATAATAACGGATACACAGATGGTACAAATTCACGAATTTGTTTATTTAATTCAGTTGCTAAAGGACTTAAGGCTTGCATATTTTCAGGTTGTGGTCTAAAGTAGGAAATGGTATAATAACAAAATATAATGAGACTTTGATAGTATAGTAATTGTGTATTGAGATTAACAAAATGTCAACTAGTTTTTATTCATATCAATTAATATTCACATCAATAATAAATAATAGGATATTAGAGTATATAACAAAACACCATGAAATTAGTATTAAAAACCCTACTTATTGGACTGTTTGTAGTTATAGTCATCGGTTCTTTATTTTGTGTATATATTCTGAATGCACCCTCGGTCGCGCAGACAGAACCACCGAAGTTACAAGTTCACAAACGAACGGCAGTACGCGGCAGACCTACTGTCAATTCAAAACCAATTGTATACACAAAAAACCAATATCTTTTTAGTATTGACCAAAGGTATATCAGCAATTTAAATATTGGTGTCTATTCCAGGGAAATGTTGTTTAGTATTGCCTTGGGTCATCGGGCAAATTTAACCCCAGATGCATTGGATAAAGAATTGAAAACAGCATTCAACTGGAAAGAAATGTTTGACGATTCTTTAGGTGGTATTCAGATTTCATCGGGTTCTTCCCAAATTAAAGTGTTGCTAAGTGGTCAAGACTGGATTCTGACAGATAGTACTGGAGCGGGTTACACCGTTGCAAGGAATAACAATGTGCTTGATATCTATCTACCTAATTTTGAAGAGGCATTTAACACCCAGAAGATTAATCTATCTAATGATCTGAAATTCTCGGTTGTAGAAAAAAATAAACACTGGCTGATGAATGATAATAAGCTTCAACAGAATTATGAAATCAGGAATGGCAAAAACCAACTGAATGTCTATCAACAATCGAAGTATCCTATTTTAACGAAACTATTTCATGTGGATACTACCTCCGCAGAGACTTTAAGTCAAGGGAAGTTATCTACAGAACTTCGCGAAGGATTCAAGAGGAAGAATATAGAATTACCTATAAATACTAAGCTGATTGCTGATGAGGACGGTGTCAGTTGGCAAATAATTGATGGCACACAAAAATATAATGTTCAAATGACGGATAGTTGGATAGATGTTTATCTTGATTTGAATAGTAAATGGGTCTACATCGGAATTACTGATGCGATTAAGGGATGGATACCGCTTAAAAGCGGTACTCTTTTCATGCCATCTGCACCGATACTCAGTTCACGTCAGCAATTAAAAGAAAGGTTAATTGCTTTTATTGATGGATTTAAAAGAAATGAAAAAGACGCGAACAATCCTAAACAATTAGAAAACAGTGAACTTACTAAATAATGTTCTGTATTATTTCTCATGACCAACGATTGTTTTTCCCGTAAAACATGAAAATACTTTTTTTGTCTCCCACCGTGCCGTACCCTCTCACTGACGGCGGACGTATTCGCGTATTCAACCTTCTCAAACAGATAGCACTAAACAACGACATTACCCTGCTTGCCTTGCAAACACAACCATCAGATGCAACAAGTGTCACCCATATTGAACAATTAGGTATTAAAGTCCACCTTGTTCAGAATTCCGCAACACTACCACGTTTATCACTCAGGACACTCACCTCTGCGTGTATCAATAGACAACCTATCACTGTAGCACGATACAATGTTCCTGCCTATCGACAAAAACTAAGGGAATTGTTAATATCAGGAACTTATGATCTGGTGCACTATGAGATGTTTCATACTGCTCAGTTTTATAATCAAACTGACCTTCCGAGTGTGCTTTCACAGCAGAACGTTGACTCAGCTATCTGGCATAGACTAACGGGTGAAACAAAGAACATATTCTACAAATGCGCGTATTGGACTCAACAACGCGCATTTCAACGTTATGAGCGAGTGTTAAGTTCTCAGTTTGATGCCGTGACATGTACATCCGACATTGACGCTAAAGTTTTCCAGCAATTCTGTGCTGATGACGTTGTTAAGGTAATTCCTAACGGTGTAGATGTTTCACATTATCAACCGGATTTCGAATCAGAAGCACCCGCACATCTCATCTATATTGGAAGCATGGATTGGTACCCCAACGAAGATGCTGTTTCATTCTTTGCGGACGAGGTGTTACCACAGGTACAGAAAAACGTACCAGATGTCAAATTCTCTATCGTTGGTGGAAATCCATCAACACAGGTACAACAACTGGCAGATAGGGAAGGTGTAGTAGTGACTGGACGTGTACCAGAGATTAAACCTTATTTTGCTGAGGCAACAGTATTTGTCGTGCCTTTACGGATAGGGAGTGGTACACGTTTGAAGATTCTGGAAGCATTGGCAATGGGGAAAGCAGTTGTGTCTACCTCAGTGGGTGCAGAAGGTCTGATACTTCGCGATGGTGAAGAAATCCTTATCGCTAACGACCCGAAAGATTTTGCTGAAGCTGTCATAAAATTGCTGACAGACCCATCACTGCGTAAGCAAATTGGTGAAAAAGGTCGTGAACGCGTAGAACAAGATTATGATTGGCGGAACATCGGGAAGAAGCTGCTAACTGTGTATCAATCCGTAATAAACAAAGAGTCAAGCACATAGACCTGACTCAACAAATACGGTATGAAATTACCATTAATTTAGGTTATGTATCTCACTCAATTTCATATATAACAGTAACGTTCACAGTAACAGTGAGTTCTCCTGGTGAAATTGGTGTGGAAGTGCGTGCTTCATCTGCAAATGCTGCATCTTCTGCGGCATAGGGAATTGGTGGACTTTCAAAATAGGTGCTTTCTGTTATAGTAACAGGCTTTCCAAGCAATACACCGCTCGCATCAGCTAACGTTTGTGCCTTTGTTTCAGCATTCTTTACAGCTAAAGTTCGTGCTTGTGACTGTAATGGCGTAGTATCGTCAATCATGAATTGTATAGAGTTGACAACTATACTATCTCCCCCCGCTTCCGCAGCATCATCAATAACATCACTGAGAGTTGTCAAATCTCGCACCTTTACTCTAACGGTGTTGTTTACACTGTAACCACGGAGTTTACGTCCTTCTTCCGTATAGTCGTATTGCGGATAAATGCTGAAATTCTGTGTGTTGATATCCTTTTCATCAATGTTGTTCGCCTTTAGAGAATCTATCAACCCTGTCATTGCCATTGCAGCTTCCTCGCGAGCATCAGCGACATTCGGTCTTACAACTGAGACACCTATGTTGAGGTTGGCAATATCAGGTTCACCTGTAACCGAGCCGCTTCCTGTTACATGAATAGTTCTACCCGATGGTGAAGAAGATAATAACTGTGAAGCAACATGCGAATCACAGGCAGTGAGTGTAGAAATCAGTATTAAAGAAAGTCCTAACATGCAAAATTTGGTAATTGAAAAAGAAGTAAAACCTAAGCAGTATGCTTTAGTTGTGGACATATCTGTCTCCATGATTAGTTGTGAATTAATTTGAAATATTCCCATTATTCGTAACAGGTAATTAGTCTATATGACATATAGTTCTATTATTTGGCTTCAGCCACTCCGCTGTTTAAGAAATCATGTGGAATAGGAAGCTTATAACCAGTTCTGGTTTTATAGTGAAGAAATTCATGTCTTTTGATGGTTCCGAATAATACTTTCTCATAGAAAGATAAATCTGCTAAATGGATACCATCTTTACGTTGTTCCTCGTAGTACGACTTGTCAATATATGACCACACAGCATCCCAACGATCAACAGAACCTTTTTGATTCTTTTTTAGATTATGTAGTAAATTGGTAAAGACACCACCAGGGACGTGTTCATATCTTACTGCTCCCAAGGTGATGTGTGACGGATATGCGTTGGCAAATATCACTGTTTCTGGTGTATCCCAATTCATACCTTCGTTAGTTCTTTTTGTTGGTGGACCGAGTTTATCAATACACATTTTGGTAATATTCTGTGCGTTTTTTACCGGTTTCTCTGTGATATACCCAGCTGCTCGTAATTTGTTGTCCTTGAAAGTATAAACAAGGTATGTTGGGACACCAGCGATTTCAGTATTGTAGACAAGTACATCATCTCTCTTAAGATAAAGTCTACTATCCTTTTCTGCTACTTGGACTCGCTGTTGACTGAAGCCCCATTGGGTTTCTCGAAAATCGTATTTGTCTTTAGAATCATCAGAAAGGGTGTTAGTTATGGTCGCGCATCCTGTAAGAAAAACGAATAGAGGGAGGGCAAAGAATGCTATAGTTTTCATTGTAAACTCCTTACTCCAACGGAGAAAGCGAAATTATGCCTTAGTTTATAGGTCGTGGTTTAACTCAACAATAGGATTATCCAGTTTTAAGAATCTTCTGTTGATGATTGCTACAAGGAGGTTATATCGTTCATCGGGTTGCTTATGATGCAGGACATGACTATCTTTGAAACTTATACACCATTAATTTATTCTGTTGGATTTCCTTCCTCCGCTGGTGTTGTGTTTTCGTCCTCTGCCTGTGGAGGAGGCACATTTTCTATAAGTTTTTCGGATTTTTTAATCAGATTATCAACATTTGATTTGAACAACATAAAGACCGATGCTTTATCTTCTCTCTTAACGTATAGTTTACCGCCTTCTTCTTTACCAACATGCAAAGTTGCTGTAGTGCCATCGTTGAGGATTGCAGTAATTGATGACGTTGGAGCATCTAAACCGTATTCGGTAAGTTCTTTTTCCTCAGCAAAATCGTCAGTTTTCAATTCGCTGAATGCATTGAGCAAGTTGTCAACTTCGTTCTGGTTAACTGCAGCAGACACCGGTTGTAGCATTTGCCATTTATTTTCAGCATCTAAACGCAATTCAACCGTTTCGTCTGGGGAAGTAATGTTAATTTGTGTGGCTATACCTTTGTTGAACTTGAATATCGTCCGATCTTTCCAAGTTCGTGTGCTTTTATCAAAAACACCTTGTAAGTATCCTTGCGCGGTATAGACATCATTTGAATCTGCGACACGCACATAACTGCTTAGAAATCCTGGGGTATTTTTCCCAACAAATAGATGTACCAGCACTGTATCATTTGCTCCAAGCAATTTTGTTTCAATACCTGTATTATCTACTTGAAATTCAGCCTGGTTTTTGGGGTTGTCGGAGACAAGGTTTGCATTGTCAAATTCAGCGACTTTTGTGAACAATTCATCTACGCTTTCAGTATCAGCAGGATAGTTATCCATAGATGCAACAACCCAACTATCATCCTGCTTCATTAGTGTTGATGTTTGACCAATGGCAATAATCTCTATTCTCGTGACCTGTTCCTTATCAAAGTTTGGAAACAGTGCAGTTGCAGCTTCAATTTTCTTCTGATACTCACTTTTTTTGAAAGGGTTCTCAAAAATCAGTACAACGAGTAATAATAAAACAAAGATTCCACCTAAAACCTGTAGTTGTCTATTTTTCATCATTTTATCCAAAAGTAATATAATTTAGTCAATTGCGGTTGGAACGCCTTGTGTTTCTACCAACCGTCTTACTCTCCCTTTTATGAAATATCTAATCAGTCCAAATAGGATAACCAATAGCGAAATACCTATGGTACAGATATATTTGATAGAGTTTTTTGCCAACTCCGATGTTTCTACTAAAGGACGATCCGTAATTGTATGGGAACGGATTCCGATGAGAGTATCCCCAAGAGTCAACCAGTCAATACAGTTCAAGAAGAAGTCAGCGCTGTTTCTGTTCAACCGTGTTAGTAATTCTGCTGTACCTACTACAATAATCTGTGTTTCTGCACTCACGGTAATAGTTGTTCTGTCATCTGTATTGTCTATCTGATCTGAGGTATCACTATCATTTTCGCCATCAGTCGTCACAGGAGTTTCTGTTGACGGTATTTCTTTGTCCGCGTAAAAACTCTTGAACTGCCCCTCTAAAGAACCAGCAACAGAATAAACTTGTGATTCTGTTTGCGGTATAGGGGTACCTGGCATCAGGTTGTATGCACCTTGGAAACTCTGTCCAAATTCACTTGTCTTTGCTAAGGCTGTCCCTATAACTCCTTCTTTCGTCAAAATATCCACAGAACTTGTCCAAGGTAACGTCAATTCTTCTAACTGATTTGTAACCGCGTGTTCTTTTGAAAAATTGGGTTTTATGACTTTGACAAAATAGATATAAGGTTGTATAAAAGTCATATTGCCTTGTTGCAGCTGAACGGAATCGTGAAATCTACGATCCCCTACCAAATTATTACCAAGTTTTACACCGTAATGTTCAAGCATGTCGTTCAAACCTGTAGCAAGGGGAGCACCTTGTAGTGTTCTGGCTTGCATGGTAATCGGATCAATCAAGAATAACGCTCTTCCACCACGCATAATAAACTGGTCAATCTCATACTTTTCCCGCTCAGTCAACACCTGTTTTGGTCCTGCGACAACTAATGTCGTCACAGAGGGGTCCACGGCTTCGCCTGCTTGGAGATCAACAGTAGTAATGTTGTATTGTCCTTGTGCGTTTTTATCCAAGAGTTGGCGTAAATGTTGGTTTAATTGTTCCTGCGCGTTTATATCAAATTCATTGTGTCCAGTCAGAAACCCAACTGTTTTTGCTTCCTTGGTTGTCACTTTTACAATTGTTGAGGTGAGTTCATATTCCAAGTTAGCTGTCGATTGCACAATTGGTAGTACTTCCTCTTTGCCACTATACCCGACAGATATCGCCATAAACACATTTGCGATTTCAAGTTTATCTTTCCCTGGAACATTGATTTGAACTTCCTGTATTCCTTTGAAACGGAGTTCCTGTTTCTCTCCATCGTCTAAATCAACTGGATCCACATAGTCTATCTGGAGTCTTTTAGAAAATGCATTATATTCATCTAAAACATCTCTGATGTCACGATGGATTTGAGCCACTCTCGCGGGTTCTGAAGAGAAGTATGTAGTAATTGTAACAATATCATCCAAGTTCCTTATGACATCTTTAGTTGCATTAGATACGGTATAACGTTTATCTTCTGTGAGATCCAAGCGTAAAAATTGGCGAGATGACAGGAAATTAACCAGCACAAGTATACCGAAAATGAGAACTATAAATATAGCGGTATTAGCACCGTATTTGATCCGTTTATCAGCCAAAACAGTTTACCTCCTTACCTTAACGCCATTTCCGACTTTCAACCATTAGAGTACTTATATATAGAAAGAACCCCATGATAGTCAAATAATAGATTATATCGCGGGAATCAATGACACCGCGTAGAATGCTGCTATAGTGGACACCAAGACCAAGATAACTAAAAATTGGATATAACCAATCGGGAGCACTAAAAAGAACATAATCTGTCCCAATAATCAGCAAAACAAAACAGGTAGTGATTCCTATAATAAATGCGATAATCTGATTCTCGGTTAACGTTGATGCAAACATCCCGATTGCCAAATACGCACCACCCATCAGTAGCAATCCGAGATAACCACATACAATTGTTCCTCCATCCGGATCGCCGAGGAGAGCAACTGAAATGGGAATACCAAGCGAAAAAAGCACAGATACAGCAAGTAACCCGAAACTCGCCAGAAACTTCCCAATAACCACCTCGTAATCCCGTATCGGTAAAGTCATCAAAATTTCAGCGGTTCCCATCTTTTTCTCTTCTGCCCATAGTTTCATCGTTACAGACGGAATGAAAAAGAGAAAAATCCATGGCATTAATCCAAAAAATCCCCGCATTTCTGCTTGGTTTGAAAAGAAAAAGGTTTGAAAGAATAACCAAGAGGAAATTCCGAGGAAAAATGTAATAAAAATATACGCTATGGGAGAATTGAAATAACTTCTAAATTCCTTTTTAAATATAGTATTGATGTTCTGCATTGTATTTTCTATTGTTCATTCGGCACATTATATATAATACCGAACTACAAACCTTAGATTTATTCCTCTTCTGTAGAGTCTATATCTTCATTCACTACCGACTTGGTAGGTGTACCGCTAATTTGTCCAGTGGTATAGTGGAGGAATATCTGTTCCAAATCAATAGATTCTTCGTGTAGTTCCACTAAATCCCATCGGTTTTGAACAGCAGCGTTGAAGATGGCACCAGTGGCATCAGGACCCTCATGTGTAGTTGTAATTTCATATCTCACGATACCATTGTCAGTCTTTACTGGTGTAACCCCAGTGATACCGTCCAGTCCTCTTAGTTTTGTGGTAATCTCATCTTCTGTACCTTTAATGGCAACATGTAATTTGTTTTCACTTCGAACTTGGTTTATAAGTTCCTCAAGTGTTCCGTTAGCGACTATCTTTCCTCTGCTGATCATAAGGATGCGGCTGCAAGTTGCTGCAACCTCGGGCAAAATGTGAGTACTAAAAAGAACGAGTTTCTCTGTCCCGATTTCCTTAATCAGGTTCCGAATTTCTATGGTTTGTGTTGGATCAAGTCCAGAGGTAGGTTCGTCCAAAATCAGAATCGGTGGGTCGTGGATGAGACTTTGTGCTAAGCCAACACGTTGTCTGTAACCCTTTGATAGTTCCCCGATGTCTTTTTGTATTACACCTTCAAGTCCACATATATCAACCACTGTTCTTATGCGTTCTTTCCGTCGAGTTTTGGGAATTTCTCGGATTTCTGCCATGAACTTAAGGTATTCAACCACTCCCATATCTGCATAGAGCGGAGCACTCTCAGGGAGATATCCAACATTTTTTCTGACATCAATTGCGTGTTCAAGCACATCAAATCCAGCAACGGTTGCGGTTCCTGCATCTGCAGTTAGATAACAGGTCAGGATTCGCATTGTGGTAGTCTTACCTGCACCGTTTGGTCCGATAAATCCTACAACTTCACCAATATTCGCATTAAACGAGACATTATTCACGGCAAGAGTCGGACCGTAAGATTTGGTAAGTTCTCTAACTTCAATCATTAGACTTGTTTCTTCTTATATTTTTTTTATAGAGATGCGGTTGGCGAAAAGGATTTCTAACCAACGTTAAATAGGGATAAATATCACTTAAAAGATTAACATGTAATTGTGGGAATGTCAAGAAAAAATTAAAAGAATTTTTTATGCAGGATTAATAGCTAAATTAATCTAATAGTGTGTATCTACTAAACATCATCGTCTTTAAAATCTTGGCTTTGCAATCCATAACTTTGCATTCGGTGCTGCAATTGACGGCGTGAAATGCCCAATAGTTCAGCTGCTTTAGTTTGTGTACCACCTGTTTTTGTCAGGGCGGCACTCACATATTCCTTAATAATATCATCCAAGGAAACACCGCTCTCAGGGATGTCAATTTCAAATTCCGTAGAAGGTAGAGATGTATCCAAGATTTCCGGAGGTAGTTGGTCTAAGTCAATAGAAGTGTTTTCTGTTAAAACATAAATACGATGGAGATAGTTTTCCAGTTGACGCACATTGCCGGGCCAATTATATCGACACAGTGCAGACATCGCACGAGGTGTAACCTGTTTAGGTTCTGCGTCTACATATTCATCGCTGAACTTTTGAATCAGGAAAGTGACAAGCTTCGGAATATCCTGAACGCGTTCACGAAGTGGTGGGAGATGTAATGGAATAACGTTCAATCTGAAGTATAGATCAGAACGAAATGTGCCATCTTTCACTGCTTCAACCAAATTCTTGTTTGTTGCTGCAATAACACACACATCTACTTTAATATTTTCAGATCCACCAATCCTGCGTATCTCATGTTTTTCCAATACATGTAGTAAGGTGCTCTGCATTTGAACAGAGATGTCACCGATTTCATCTAAGAAAAGTGTGCCTGTATCGGCAATTTCAAAGATACCTTTCTTCTGCTGGATTGCATCAGTGAATGCCCCTTTTTCATGTCCAAACAGTTCACTTTCAATTAAGGTCTCTGCGATTGCACCACAATTGATTGATACAAACGGACGATCTTTACGGTTTCCAAATTCATGAAGCGCATGTGCCACAAGACTTTTCCCGCTACCCGTCTCACCTGTGATAAGAACCTGTCGAACCCCTCGGTTAATAACTCTGGATATATTTTTGAAGAGTTGTTGCATTTTATCGCTTTCACCAACGATATGTTCAATTTGTATACCTTCTGGGGATGATGTGTCTGTCTCTGGTTGCCCTTCTGTAAGAACCCCGCGTGCTTGCAATGCGCGATTAATCTCTCGTTTAAGCACATCAATCTGAATTGGTTTTTCAAGATAGTAAAACGCACCTTCATTTGCGACAAGATTAACAGCATCATTCAGTTCAGCGAATGCAGTGATAATCAATACTGGTAAACTTGGATCAACTTTTTTTATCTCTCGTAGAAGATCGCGCCCCTCAAACCGTGAAGACATCCACATATCACTAATGACCACATCAAACATCTGTTCCTTAATCTTGTCGAGGGCAGTTGTACTATCTTCGACCGTTTCGATATCATATCCATCACGTTGTAAAATACGTTGAAGGATTGTAAGTTGCGCTTGGTCATCGTCTACAATTAATATTGATGGCATTTCTAATTTCTCCAAATTTTACTTGTTCTCAGAGGTGTTTACCGGGAGTGTTATGTTAAACGCTGTACCCATGCCGACTTTGCTTTTTACCTCAACCCTACCTTGATGTGCTGTAATAGCCTGATGTGAGATGGCAAGACCAAGACCGACACCACCATCAGACTCCTTGGTTGTGAAATAGGCATCGTAAATCAGTTCTTGATTCTCCTCTGGAATACCGATACCAGTATCCCTAATTTCAAGCAGAATGTAAGGCATATTTCCTATTTTCTCAACGGTTGTCGTTATGTAGACACTCCCACCTTTGGGCATTGCTTGTATACTGTTTTGTACAATGTTGAAAATAGTCTGACGCATCAGCATTTCATCTAACTGTAAATCGGGGAGTTCGGTATAATAAGATTTATTTATTTGGACGTTTGCCTCTTCCGCAATTAGGACGAATTCCGATAAGACAGAATCCAAGAGTTCGTTGAGATTAACCGTTGTTAAGTCAAGTTTTCGTGGGCGATTGAGCGTCAAGAATTGTTCCGATGTCTGTTTTAAGTCTTCAATCTTTTCATCAACAATATCTAATAATTCTATCGCTTCATCTATATCTTTAGGGCTGACATCAGGCTGTGAGAATATCGTTTTTAGATGTTGTGCTGTCATTCCAATGGAATTTAGTGGATTACGTATTTCGTGAGCGATACCTGCAGCGAATTGTCCCAAGGCATCTATTTTTCTTGAGTGTGATGTTTTTAATTGAAGAAACATCCGCACTAAATTCCGAGTGGCTTTGCTGATCTCATCAGATGCATAAGTCTTATGTAGATAGGATGAAAAATTACCAGTTTCCGCATTTTGAATAATCTCCGTCATCCGTGCCAGAGGTTTCAAAATCATGTTGTTCGTCATCAAATCGATTAGCACAACAAGCAAAACCCCGACAATTACGATGAAAATAGCATGCATTAATAGCGATGAACGAATAGATTTCGCAATATACGGCACAGCAAAAAGCACTCTGATATAACCGGTATCTGCACTTGCAATATGTATCCAGAATGCGTTTTCGTCCTGCCACAAATTATAATTATGTCCACTGTCTAAATCTGTAATTTGCCATCGGTTATTTTCTTCGTCTAATTTGACTATTGCATCTGGTGACAGATAGATTTGGTTTGCTATCAACATCCGCCACAATCCAAAAGGAAACTTCCCTTGGTTCAGGGCAGTTTGGTAATTGTATTCAGTTCGTTTATCCTCAACAGTAATTGTTGTTGATACCGGTAAATCAAAGTCTGTTGACAAAAACATTCGCCAGAACTCATCTGGAATATCAGCTGCGTCTAATGAAGTTTGTGATTGCAACTGTGTAAATTCTAAACGTTTTGGCTGTACGGTATATTTTATGATAATTGATGTTGCACTCTGTTCAGTAATCGTATCAATTATTGCTCCCTTTGTTTCAATCTCATTTATTTCGTTCTTGTCTAAATTAAAATTGGCTGGATTATTCTGTGCAAGCAAACTGGAACGGACGTGAGTATCCCCTAAAGTGACTTGTACGTTATTCACATTTTTCATATCTTGGTGTTCTCTTTTAAGATTAGCAATAATCTGATCCAGCCGTTGGGCATTGAATGCTTGTGATGTAGTAAGTTCCCCAACAACTGCATTTAAGATTGTGTTCTCAGCAATTATCTTCAGGGTTGTGCCTTGTTCTGCACCTAACGCATGAAGTGCACTCATCTCCTTCCGCATACGAATACTATCAAAAAAGTAGAATGCGACAAGAACCATAATTACTGTCAAGTTGATAATCAAAGAGTACTTCCACTGTAGACGCATAATTATACTCCATCAGCATCCCAGTTTAACCTTTTAACAGCATCTCTCCATTGTTTAAGTCGCACTTCGCGTAGGAATGCTGCCATCTGTGGCGTAAAAACACGGTCTACCTCTCGATGTATTTTTAGTTCATTAACATCTTCCCACACCTCAGCAGTAATGCCAGCAAGATATGCGGCACCGAGACCTGTTGTCTCAATCTGCATAGGTCTTTCCACGACTATTCCCAATATATCCGATTGAAACTGCATCAAATAATTGTTGGCAACAGCACCACCATCCACACGTAACTCTATCAAAGGTTGATCTGTGTCTGACTTCATCGCAGCTAATACATCCGCCGTTTGATAAGCTATTGACTCCAATGTAGCACGGACAATATGTTCTCGGTTTGTGCCTAAAGTTAATCCAAAGATCGCACCTCTGGCATCAAAATTCCAGTGAGGCGCACCCAGACCGGTAAATGCTGGCACAACGACAACCCCCGCTGTATCTTTTACACGGTTGGCAAATAACTCCGTTTCATCAGCAGAATCTACTATTTGTAATCCGTCTCTAAGCCATTGTACTGCTGCACCTGCGATAAACACACTACCTTCCAATGCATAGACCGGTTCATCATTCAGACTGCACGCCAGTGTCGTCAATAGACCAGATTCAGAATTCACTCTAACTGAACCGGTATTTAGCATGAGAAAACATCCAGTTCCGTATGTATTCTTCGCCATTCCAGGTTCCCAGCAGAGCTGACCGAACAAGGCAGATTGTTGGTCCCCAGCAATACCAGTTATTGGAATTCCATCTAAAATTGGGATCTCCGCTTGTCCAAAAAGACTTGCGGATGGACAGACTTCAGGTAGTACAGTCTTCGGAACATCAAAGATGTCTAATAGGCTTTCATCCCACGAAAACGTATCAATGTTAAACAGAAGTGTTCTTGACGCATTTGTATAATCAGTTTTATGAACAGTGCCATTTGTCAACTTCCAGAGAAGCCAAGTATCAATTGTCCCAAAAGCGAGTTCACCACGTTTTGCCCTATCTCGGGCACCTTGTACATTGTTTAGAATCCACGCTATCTTTGTTGCTGAGAAATACGGATCAATCAGTAACCCTGTTTTTGTTTTCACCGCTGTTACGATGTAATCTCTTTTGTTTAGGTAGACACATCGATCTGCTGTGCGTCGACATTGCCACACAATCGCAGGATAAATTGGTTCACCTGTTTCTCGATCCCACACGACAGTGGTTTCACGTTGGTTAGTAATCCCAATTGCGGCAATGCTGCTTTTCTCAAACTTGTCTAATACCTCAACTATGGCATTATGGGTCGTATTCCAAATCTCTTCGGGATCATGTTCTACCCATCCTGGTTCCGGATAATGTTGCGAAAATTCTTTATAGGAGTGGGTTACGATGTTACCATGCATATCCACAAGGAGTACCATGGTACCGGTTGTCCCTTGATCAATAGAGAGGATATAGAGTGGACTTAACATTAGGGATTCCGTATATCTTAGATTTCCTCAATTTTATCTGATAGAAACACCTTAAGTCAAGTGAAATCCATTCTGGTTTACATAGAAACAGATTGTTGGAGGTCTACAAAAAACACATATCAGAATTGTTTAAATTGATACATAGTAAATAACCCAAGTTGCTACCTACAATAACGTGAGTTTGATAATTATAGTAAACTTTTGAATTAATGGGACATTTTGATATGTAGGAGGGAACTCCGATTCCCGACTATCACTCAGTTAAGTCGCGATTCGGATATCGCTCCTACATGGACTTTATATTATTATTTTTAATGTTCACTATAGATTGTGCCGTTCAGCCCCAGCGGGGCGACAGGTGTATAGCAACCCAATACATAGAGTGAACAAGCCCAGCGGGGCGACAGGTGTATCCGTTTTTGTCAGAATGCACAGAATGCCCGGAACACTGAAAACCCCTCTTTTCAGTGTTCTTCCGTGTCATCTGTGCCATCAGCGATTCTGACAATCCCCTCTTATCCTGAAAATCCTATAATCCTGAAAATCCTGGTTCAGACAATTACCTCTTACTTCTGCGTCCTCTGTGCCTTCAGTGATTCTGACAATCCCGCAATTCCGACAACTAAAAACTAAAAAATAAACCAATAATCCGAAACATACATGAAACATACATGAAACATATTGTTCCGACCCCATATCCCCCTTCCAACCCACCCAACCACGTGTTATAATACTACCACTATGAAAAACAAAACAACCCACAAACCCAACATAACCGTATTCGTAGGTCGGAGCGAGCGTAGCGACCTCCGACAAATAGCCAAAAAACCGACCATAACCCAGCACATAAAAAAGTTACCAAAATTATTTTTTTTCAACCACAAAAAACCGATGAAAATAACCCACAAACCCAGACGGAAACTAACATTAGACCAATTCTACCAAAAGTTACCGTTATGTCAAAATAAGTTACCGTACGGTAACCTTTTAAGGAGGAATATTCCGATTCCCGACCATCAATCTGTTTGTGTTGAATTCTGAAAATAATTAGATATTACACACTTAGACCCACGGACTAAAACAGTCCAAGTAATTGTAAAATCTACTATAAAAGGCAACAAAAGTACTCTTTTTGTTTGACAGTTTCAGATTGATATGGTATTATAAATCCATTACAAATTAAACTGATTTTGGAACATTCAACATAGTGGTATGACAACACAATAGTAATATATTCACTTACGTGAGTTGCCTTAGTTATCAGATAAAATATCTTTACACTTGTCATTCACGAAACAATTTTCGACAAATCAGGAGGAGTTAAGTAGTGAAAAAGTTTTTGCTTTGTGCGTTGATGGTATTCTGTATGACAATACTCCATGCTCACGCACAAATTGAATGGGATGCCGATAAATTTATGCCGTTATCTGAAGTAAAAGATGGTATGCAGGGTACAGGGTACACTGTATTTTTCGGTACAAACGCAGAGGCATTTGAGTTTGAAGTTGTCAGTATTGAATATAATTATAGTCCGGGTTGGCATGTGGTATGGGCAGAAGGTACCAGTGAGAACTTTAAACGGACAGGTGTCGCAGGCGGAATGAGCGGCAGTCCTGTTTACATTAATAACAGACTTATGGGTGCTATCTCGCTTGGTTACTTCAATCAACGCGAACGGTCAAATCTCTTTGGGATAACACCTATTGAATTAATGGTGAATGTCGCACAACGCGGCATGAAACCTAACCAAACTTATGCTCGCGGACAATTCTTAGACCTCGGTTCAGAATATGTTTCGGAAGGGTTGAATATGGTACCGACACTTATTCCTGAGGGGGACAGTGTTCTTTACCGAAACCCTTATGAGAATAGAAACCAACCATCAAATAATACTCTGGATATACAAGAATATTCATCACAATTAGCGATTCCAGTCGCACTTCCAAAACTTGATCCAACGACAATGCACCTTCTTAAGCCTTTCTTTAACAGAGGGAATATGGTACCTGTCCAAGCAGTTGGAGGAGGAGGTCCAGTTAAGGAATCTCCGGTAGAACGAGGACAGATAATAGGCACAGAGGTAATGCGTGGAGATGTTACAGGTTTTGGTTTTGGAACGATTACGTACATTGATGAACAGAAAAAAGAATTACTTGCCTATGGACACTCAGCCTTCGGTGAAGGGAATGTCAACCTACCTTTGTCCGGTGGATATGTTCACTTTATACATCCAAGTCGTACACGATCTTCCAAAGTTGCATCCCCAACGCAACCGATTGGCACTTTGGTACAAGATCGTGTCCCAGCAATCGCCGGATTAATTGAGGAACTACCAGATTCGCATCACTATATTCCTGTGACCGCAAAACTGCAAACATCTGATAAGAAAATTCATAAATTGTCTTATGAAGCAGCTCGAGATAAAACATTCACAGCAATTTATGCATCAGCAGGTATTTCAGGTTTAGTTAGTGCTAAGGAATTCTCATTTAATGACAACACAGTGAATGTAAAGACAGTAATTACACTTGAACCCCATCCAGAATTAGATAATCGTAAAATTGTTACTGATAACATATTTTCTTCAAGTGGATCTCCTGGAGGGAATGTTTCTCGGACGATTCAGTTCCCAATGTTGGATCTATTAATAAATCCTTTTGCAAAAGTCAGAATTGAATCTATCGACCTTGATATAAAAGTTGAGGATAAGCGGAAAACCGCACAGATTCTAACGGCGCGTTTGGATAAACTTTCATATCGTCCCGGTGATGAAATAAAATTAATCCTTACAGTGCGACCCTACCTTGAGCAAACCGAAACTATGACAGCTACAATCACAATTCCAAAAGATACACCTGAAGGGATTGTCTTGCTACGCGCAATGAATGCCAGTTCATATCAATCGTGGAAACGGTCGCGAGCACCGGGTAGTTTCCGTCCGAAAAATATCAATCAGTTGGTAAAATTAATGCGAGACGGTGAACCTAACACAAATCTCATTCTTGAAATTTCCGCGCCACAAACCGGTTTAACCGTTCAAGGTGAGGAATTTCCTAATCTGCCTCTCTCATACATGTCTGTTATGAATACGGCTATGCGAATCGGAGAAAGTGGTTACACATTCAGCACAGCGATACATGCAGATAGAATTGAAACTGATTACATCATTACTGGCAGTGCAACAATGCAGGTAGCCGTTAATAGAAATGCACAATAAACCTTTTTACACATTTTATCGTATTGTTTTAGCGCAATTATAACAGGAGGAAATGTTTTATGCGCCGTTTTTTTCGCCTTTGGAGCCTGATGGCAATTGTCTTAATTCACGCAAGCCTTGCTTCCGCTGTGACTACGTCATTATGGGAACAACAACAGAGAACAGATTTTGAAGCAGGTAAAATCAAGAATATCTCAGTCTCAAGCCGGGGAGATGCCAGTCTATCTATGAAAATAGACGGGTTCTCAAAGGTTGATGAGGCACAAGTCTGGGCACTGGCTGAGGACTCTGAAGGTAATATCTTTGCCGGAACAGGAAACGATGGCAAAATTTATAAAATTAGTGCTGATGGTAAAACGATGGATCTCTATTACGATTCACCAGAAGTACAGATATATAGTCTTGCTATTGATGCAGATGGTAACCTATATGCTGGAACAGGTCCAGATGGCTTGATCTATAAAATTACTGATGCATCTACACCGCCAACAACAATCCTAAGCGAAGGTGACAAATACGTGTGGGCAATGCATCTTGACGATGACGGAAACCTATTTGCGGTAACTGGAGACGAGGGTAAAGTCTACAAAATTACACCTGATGGAGAATCCTCAGTTCTTTTTGATGCAGAAGAAAAAAATCTCGTGTCTTTAGTCGCAACTGATGATGGAGGATTTTACGTAGGAAGTAGCGGAAACGGGATTATCTACAAAATCAGTGGTGATGGCACTGCAAACGTGGTATACCAAGCCAAAGAAAAAGATGTCCGTAATCTTGTCATGGATAGCGAAGGGAACGTGTATGCCTCGTTGATTACATCTGTCCCTCAAGATAGAAGTAGTAGAAGCACAAGCACACGTCCCAGCAGAGGGCCATCTGTGCCTGCTCCACAAGCACCCGGTAGTGGTCCGCCAAAAGAAAACAAGTCATTTATATATAAACTTCACCAAGATGGAACAGTTGCATTAGTGTGGAGTTCACCAGAACCGCTAATCTCTTCCATTGTTTTGGAGGAAGGTAATCAACTATTAGTCGGTACTGGTAGTGATGGTAAACTGTATCGCGTAGACACAAAAAAAGGTCATTTTGAGGCTATTGGAAAATGTTCGTCTAAGGACATCGTTGGGATACTGAAAACCAAAAACTCGGATGATATGAAAACCATCCTTGCTGCTGGAAATCCCGGTAAACTTTTCGCGCTGACTTCAACCTATGTTGAAGAAGGGACGATTGAATCCTCTGTCCACGATGCACAAAGTTTGTCACGTTGGGGGAAACTCACGTGGGAAGCAGAAGTAAAAGAAGGCACATCTATCACTTTTGCAACGCGCACAGGGAACACTCGTAAGCCTGATGATACTTGGAATAAATGGTCCGAGGAACTCACCACACCAGAAGGTTCGCAAATTCCGAATGCTGATGGACAGTACATTCAATGGCGTGCAAAGTTCACTACCACTGATCCAGGAAAATCACCAATACTGAAAAAAGTTGTCCTTGCATCTGCACAGACAAATGTTCAACCAAGGTTCACCAGCATCAGTGTCGGTTCTGGCAGTAGTAGTTCTGCACGTTCTCGTACTTCAGGTGGTCCGCCTTCATCAAGCAGCTCAAGCAGAAGTTCATCCACAGCTGCTTCTCCCAAAAAATGGAAAATTGAGTGGAAAGTTGAAGATGCTAATAAGGATACATTACAGTATACTGTTCACTACAGAGCCGTTGGTGAAGAGAATTGGCAACTTCTCAAAAAGGAACTGTCAAGTCCCAGTTATGATTGGGATATCACCTCAATCGCCGATGGAGAATACGAGGTCAAAGTAGTCGCTACCGATAAACTAAGTAACCCCGTAGGATGGGCAAAATCGGCTGAAAAAGAAAGCGCACCGTTCTCTATTGATAATACCGACCCCAATGTCGGTGAAATTAAGGCAGAGCCGAACGGCAACGGCACCTTCAAGATTACTTGTGATGTCTCGGATATGATGAATTCTGTTCAGAAGGCAGTCTATAAGATTGACAACGACGAACAGTGGAAAGTCATCTTCCCTGATGATGGTATCTTTGATTCAAAAGAGGAAACACTACTTTTAGAAACTGACAAACTACCCGAAGGTGCACATAGTATTACAATTCGGGTGACCGATAAAGCACAGAACACTGCAACTGGTCGGCACAGTTTCTAATCGTACGATTAGAATAGCTTATCTGTAGGGCAGGTTTTAACTTGCCCTATTTTTTGTTACTGTCTCAATTGATCGGAAAGTAATATCAAGGAGGGAATCCAATTCAGAAATAGATATTTGTAAGGGAGGCATCAACACTATCGTATTGACAAGGGGGCGAAGTATTGCACCTTGGGAAAGTGCATATTTACATACCCGAATACCGGTCTTCTCCTCAAACGAATAGGAGACATTAGTATCTGGGTTTTTCATTAACTCAATACCAGCAGCCATTCCGCAAACACGCACATCACCAACATGTGGAAGCGTATAGAATTCCTGTAGCCGTTTTTTGAAGTGCGCAATAGTTGTTTGAAGTTGGTGCAGTAGGTTTTCCCGTTCAAAGATTGATATGTTTTCTAACGCCACTGCACATGCTAACGGATTTCCTGTGAAGGTATGTCCGTGAAAAAAGGTCTTTTGTTCATTATACTCACCGAGAAATGCATTATAGATTTCATCGGTGGTTAACGTCGCTGCGAGTGGAAGATATCCAGCAGCAAGTCCCTTCGCAGTGCATAGCAGGTCGGGTGTAACGTCTTCATGTTCACATGCCCACATTTTTCCAGTACGTCCAAGTCCTGTCATAACCTCATCAACAATCAATAGGATATTTTGATTCTTTGCTAATTCAGCAAGTTCCTTCAAAAACCCTTTTGGAGACATTAACATACCACCCGCACCCTGAATTAACGGTTCTAAAATGATACCCACAATTTCTCCAGTGTGTTCAGAGATTGCCTGCTCAACCGCGTTGAGCCAACGAGTTTTCATTTTCATATCTGAATCTTTGCCAACAACGGCAGAACGGCAGGTTTTAGGGGCAGATACGCGGATACACTCAAAAAGGAGGGAATTATAGGTGTTATGAAAACTCTTAATACCACCGACACTCATTGCACCGACAGTATCACCATGGTAGGCACTATCAAAGTGGATAAATAGTTTGCGTTGCGGTTCCCCTTTATGTTGCCAGTACTGAAACGCCATTTTCAACGCAACTTCAACTGCTGTTGAACCGTTGTCAGAGTAGAAAACCTTATTGAGACCTTTTGGTGTGATCTCAACCAATTTTTGGGCAAGTTTAATGGCAGGAATATTGCTGTAACCGAGTAGGGTAGAATGCGCTATCTGATCTAACTGTGTTTTGAGAGCAGCGTTTAAATCGGGATGATTGTGTCCGTGAACATTTGTCCACATGGAAGCGATACCGTCAATATAACGATTCCCTTCAACATCAATCAGGTAAACCCCTTCACCGCTTTGAATTATAACAGGTTCCTCTGCCAACCAATCACGCATCTGTGTAAATGGATGCCAAAGGTAATCTTTATCCCAGCCAATTAGCGTTTTACTATCCCTTAAGTTTTGCATAGTGCACAGGATGTTCTAACGCAAGTTCTTCGTAAGTCCCTTCCTTCGGCACGACAATTTCAAGCATCCTGTTTTGATACTTGATATAGAAATCTTCAGGCTGTCCAGGAATAGGGAAGGTATTTCTGAAACCATCGGGGAACGAACTGGTACGTCCAACTACCTTTTCAAAACGTTGATCGGCAAATAAATTGGGATTCTTTTCATTCCTTGGCAATTGCGTTTGAACGGTCACAACACTCTCATTGGTGGGAGAAATGTCTGGTGCATAAGGAGAACTAAGATAAACTTCATAGGCATAGTCTGGCATTCTATCCGGCAGATCGTAGGTCGCTTTGGCAGAAGAATTTGGCACCCAACGTGGGAACTCAATCTCAATTCGATAGTGGTCTGCTAATTCCATTACACGGTTGATCATTCCATAACGACGGTATCGTTCTGTAATGTCATCGGAGTAAATTGTACCTTCTGTTTGAACAGCACCGGGCATTGTTGTACGCGGTGTTGCTGGATCTTTCACCAGAGCAGAACGCATAAGAGTCAGGAGTGGTGTTGCAATGAGGGACGGAACCCATCCATAGAAAGATGCACCGAATCGAGATTGGTCATCATCAGGAGATGTCGTAAGTTCATCCTTGAAGCGAATTGTACCTTCAACGATAGCAATGACTACTCCAATAAATATCATCAAATTTCCTGTCGTTGAGAAATAACTACCACCAGTTTGTTTGACACCAATGAAAAAGAGCACAAGTGGGTAAAGAATAAGATTAAGTAAACTGTTGATACCCGTTGAAATAGCTGAACTGAAAACACGAGTGTTCCCTGCCATCTCTTCTAATCGTGATTTGAATTTCGCTGAGAACGCACCGAGAATCGGTTGTCCAAGCATTGCAATCAAGCCAAAAGGTGGTCGTAACGACGATCCAGTTGCATCTGGTAGCTGCACAAATTCTTCAGGTACACCTTGCTCTTTCTGCTTTGATTTGCCTGCCTCATCAGAATCCCCATCAGCCTTTTCAGGATAAACGAATGTCTCAAAAAATTTACTGTTAATATCTATAAATGATTCCCATTCATTTGGAACATCGCTTTGCATGAATATGGCTTCAACCGGACATTCGTCTACACACGCAGCACAATCAATACACACTGCGGGATCAATGTAGAGTTGGTTTTCACCTTCAGAAGTGTGTATACATTCTACTGGACAAACGTCAACACAAGCGGTGTCTTTTACATCTACACACGGTTCACAAATTATATATGCCATTCCTGTCTTTACCTCCTTTTCAGTCTACACCACCTTAATTATACTACAATTCTATGTAGATATCAAGTTGAAAAAACATTGAGACTATATCAGGTTCATGTCATTTTACAGGATTATTATGTTTTAAGAATAGTCATTTTTCGTATATTACTAAAAGTTTACGTCGTAGGTTGGGTAGCGTGAACGAAACCCATAGCTGTCTAAGACATTCACATCTGTAGGATAATATTTCCGAAATATTGAAAACTAAATATCACTGGTTATTTTACCTTTTATATGAAAATATACGACAAATATGCTATACTATAAATGCAGATTATAGATTAAGGTATATTTGGGAAACATCAAAACTACCAACTTATAACACGATTATTACAATAGGAAACCCGTGAACACAACACAGCAAGAACTATTACCTAAACCCGGAATTGAAACGATTAAAGCATATCAGGGTGGAAAACCGATTGAAGAGGTAAAACGTGAACTCGGTATCACTGATATTATTAAATTAGCATCGAATGAAAACCCGCTTGGTCCTTCACCCTTAGCATTGCAAGCCATTCAGGAAAGTTCCACGCAAGTGCATTTCTATCCAGATGGAAATGCCTACTATCTTAAAGCAGATTTAGCCAAACATCTTGGGGTGACCGAAGATCACTTGATTTTGACCAATGGATCAAATGAAGTACTAACGCTTGTCGGTGAAACCTACCTTACTCCTGGTGACGAAGTGATCTATTCTGAGGGTGCATTTGTCGTCTACGGACTCGTTGCTAAAGTCAATGGAGCAACACCCGTTGTCGTGCCGATGCAGAAAGATACACACCACCTACCTTCAATCGCAGCGGCAATCACCGACAAAACAAAGGTTATTTTCATCGCGAATCCGAACAACCCTACAGGAACTATGGTGACTGCAGCTGAAACGGCGCAGTTTATGGCTCAAGTACCAGAAAATGTGTTAGTCATTTTTGATGAAGCATATTATGAATACGTCACAAATCCCGACTATCCACAGACACTGCCTTATGTGATGGAGGATCGCAACTTCATTATCACACGAACCTTTTCCAAAATCTACGGACTTGCAGGTTTACGCGTAGGTTACGGCATCGCACCACCTTCTGTAATCGCTACGATGAATCCTGTCCGCCAACCTTTCAATTGCAATGCAATAGGACAAGCAGCAGCACGGGCAGCACTCAGTGATACCGATTACGTCAAGAAAAGCCAAAAAATAAACGCAGCAGGGAAAACATTCCTATACGATGCATTCGACAAATTAGGTCTTCGGTACATTAAAACTGAAGGCAATTTTATAATGGTATTTGTCAACCAAACCGGTGCCAATTTAACGGATGCAATGATGAAAGAAGGGGTTATCGTTCGTGAAATGGCAAGTTACGGTTACCCAAACGCTATTCGGGTTACTATTGGAAAACAGAGAGAAAACGAACGTTTCATTGAAGTCCTTTCGTCACTAATTAGAATTAAGAAATAAATTTACTGATAACTCACATCACTATGAAAAAACTTATTCAGATTGATAATCGGAAACCCACACGTACAATTCATGTCGGAAATGTACCCATTGGTGGTGGTAATCCTATTTCCATTCAGACAATGACAACAACGTTGACACACGACGTTGATGCAACTTTAGCACAAGTTGAACGATGCGCGGAAGCAGGGGCACACATTGTCCGTGTCGCTGTGCCAGATGAAAAAGACGCGAAAGCACTCAGGGAAATAGTCCAACGTTCCCCTGTACCAATTGTATCCGATATTCATTTCAACTACAGATACGCTCTTGATGCTGTAGATGCAGGTGTTGCAAAGGTGCGTATCAATCCTGGGAACATTGGTAACGAGGAACGGATTGCTCAGGTGTTATCCGCAGCAAAATCAGCAAACATCCCTATTCGTATCGGTGTTAACGAAGGTTCGCTTGAAAAAGACCTATTAGAGAAATATCCTTCTCCCACAGCAGAAGCATTGGTTGAAAGTGCATTGCGACATGTCAAAATTTGCGAGGAACATGATTTTACAGACATCGCAATCTCTGTCAAATCCAGTGACCCACTTCGCATGATAGAGGCAAACCGTCTGCTTTCAGCGAAAGTTCGTTACCCGTTGCACCTCGGAGTAACCGAAGCAGGAACACCACGACGCGCACATGTCAAATCTACACTCGGAATCGGAACGCTATTGTTAGACGGTATCGGGGATACGCTCCGTATCTCCATCACAGGTGACCCTGTTGAAGAGGTATTGACAGCGAAAGAACTGCTACGTGCTCTCGGAATGGCGGGAGATATTTTAGATGTTATCTCTTGTCCATTCTGTGGACGCGGTGACCCTGATGCTGACTACGAGAACATTGTTACTGTTGCAGAGGAACTTTTAGAGAAAAACGGTATCAATATACCTGTTGCAGTAATGGGGTGTGAAGTCAACGGTCCCGGTGAAACGCGCAATGCGAAACTCGGTATACATCTCGGTGGCAAAGAACTCGCAGTCCTAAAGGTAAATGGTGAACGGGTGCGTACCTTCCGTGGAAAAGACGAGGTTAACCCACAGTTTTTAGCAAATGCACTATTAGACGCAGCACTGCAAATGCAGACTTTAGAGGAATAAATTATATCGGGTAGATAGTTAAAACTGAATCCTGTTTCAGTCATAAAGCAAACCCTGCATCAAATAATTCAATAATGTTTTTTATAACAAATCATTGTATTGTATGACATATAACACGCTGCAAGGCATGCACAATGAAGACCTTCCTAAAACTCATTTTCCTAATACTACTCACACTGATAGTACATATCCCACATAGTCTTGCACAGGGTAGCGTCGTCAAAGTAATCTACTTCTATCCTAATGACAGTGCACCGCAAGCAGACATAAACAGCATATTAGACGCAAAAATGAAAAACGCACAAGAGTTCTTTGCAGGTGTCTTGGATCTCTACGGCTACGGTAGGAAAACTTTCCAGTTGAATACAGATGCGAACGGCAATGTCGTTGTGAATCACGTCCAAGGTAACTTCAACGATGCATATTATCACGAAAACACCTTCTCCAAAGTATTGTCCGAACTCTACGATAGTTTTGACACATCAGATGGTATTTATTTTATAGCAATGGATATTAGTCCGGAAGTGTTGGAAGTTAATTTCAGAGGAACAGATGTCCAAGCTTGTGGTATTGCTTCTGGGAATTGGGGTGCAACACCCGCGCACGGAGAATGTTTTAGCTTTCATGTCATCGCACATGAACTCGGACACGCATTTGGATTGGAGCACGATGCCACCAGTAGCGGTAACATCGACCCGATGATCAATTCACCCTGTGCAGCGGCGTGGTTAGATGTACATCCATACTTCAACGGAGGTAATACGGATGCTGGATCAACAACTATCAATGAACTCATACCACGACTCGCACCAACAGAGGGAAATGTCCGATTTAGTTTTGAGGTGAGCGACCCTGACGGACTTTATCTCGTCCGTGTGTTTGTATATGAACTTGATTCTATCGTTTCATGTAAACCATTAGATGGTGATGATGGCACCATTATTATTGACACATCTTATATACCACAATCTGACCCATCGGCAAACCTGACCATTATGGACAAAAACGGGAATTATACTGAATATTTGTTCGATCTTGATACAGCTAAAATATTGAACAGCATAAACGTACACATGCCAGACCCGAATCTCGCTTCTATCATCCGACAACAGACTAATTTACCTTCAAGCGCGCAGATTACAACACAAACATTAGCAAGGTTAACAACGCTTGAACTCTTAGGAACAACCCTTTCAATCACTGATCTAACAGGAATTGAGCATGCACTGAACTTAGAAACGCTTGTGATACGAAATCAAAGGTCGATTACAGATTTCTCACTACTAAGCGACCTAACCGAACTAAGAAGTCTGGAAATATCGAATAGTGGATTCTCCGACCTGTCCATACTTTCAGGATTAACAAACCTACAACATCTGAACCTTACTGGTAATAATATCCAAGATGTATCTGGCCTGTTGGTTTTGACAAACCTATTGACTTTAGACCTGCGCAATAATCAAATTAGAGATGTGAGTCCACTGGAAATACTACCAAACCTTGAACAGTTGTTGGTTGCTGGAAATCCTATTCCAGATCCAACACCACCACGAACTATTCAAGAACAAAACCCCAATCTTGAACCCGACCCAACACCACCCATCGACACTGAAACACCCATCGACACCGAAACACCTATCGACTCCGAAATACCTCCTACGGAAGAAACATCGTCTACGGAAGAAACATCGCCTACAGAAGTAATACCGCCTACAGACATACCACCTGCTAACACCGAAACACCTATCGACTCCGATCCCCTTACCAACACCGATCCAACCTTTATTGATGGTACCAGTGCAGTTCGTTGGATGCTTGAAAAATCACCTATAGGCACGTATGTCGGCAGTCCCATATCTGCTACCGATATTGATAACGATACTTTGACCTATTATATATCTGGAAATAGGGATATATGGGCATTTAATATTGATAGGAATACAGGACAACTGAAAACAACAGTTAAAAGAGACTATCACTTGAACAATGTATATCACGTTGACGTAACTGTCTCTGATAGCAGAGGTGGCAGTGCATCTATTATAGTTACAATCAATGTCGTACAAGTAGGTAGAGAAAACATTTCACCAGAACTCATACCAATTCACGTTAGTTTCAGTGAGTTAATGATAACTTCAAGGGGAGGACTACATTCGCTATCACAATGGATGGAGTTATATAACGGTTCTCAAACAGATGAGGTGAATCTCAATGGATGGCTGCTCGCAATTGAAGCACGCGACCTAAACGGTACACACAGATACAGGGTTATTCCACTTAAAGACCTATACATACCACCGAATGAAACAGCACTTATAGTGACCTGGAATGCAAGACAGAAATCTGATCTACTTACTGAAAACCGTGTCTATAACTTTTTCAGCCAACATTACGATGAATTTGAACAAGACGAACACCGAAACATGATCATCGGTTTAGCAGGTTTCTCTTTGAAATTGATCAATACGGATGGAATTTTGGTTGATATTGTTGGCAATCTGGATGGTGATCCCAGTACTAACGATGAACCCGCATGGGAAATCCCTGCTGGCACAACGGAAGATGGTCAACGCACTTCGTTAATGCGACGATATACGAAAGAAACATTTCTACCTTTGGACGGAACAGATGTTGATAGTTGGCGAAGCACTGCAAATTTTCCGTTAACTGTTACCGCTTATTGGGGTAAATCAAGCGACATAGGAAACCCCGGGTATAGACGCAATGGCACTTTGCCTGTTACGCTCTCAAATTTCCATGCAGAACATTCAGAGAATGGGGCTGTTCTCACATGGACAACAGAATCCGAGATAGATAACGCAGGTTTCTATATCCTACGCAGTGAAACAAGGAATGGTGTGTTCAAAGTCATTACCCCATCGCTGATTAAAGGCGCAGGTACCACATCTAAACGCACCGAATATACTTGGACTGACACCACAACAAAACCTAACACGCACTACTTTTATCGTATAGCAGATGTGTCCTTTGCAGGAATTCAGCAGCAGTTAGCCACTGTCAGTTTGCGTGGTTTGATATCTCCAAACAAAAAAGATCTCACATCCTGGGCAAATCTTAAACGCAAATGATACTATTACAGCGCGTGATCCTCACTCCTCTTTATCATGCAGCATGCCACAGATGCACTCACATACAATTATGAGTCGGTCCTACAGAAGAAAGGTATCTAATCAACAATAATGGTTGAATTCCGTAATGACACATTATTTCTTAATATTTGGTTATAACTAATCCTGTAAATCCTGGTTCAGACAAACCTTATACGAACACCTACCCTTATAATCCGCTTACTCTGAGCAAATCCAGCAATTTAAGCAAATAAATATTGACACCCACATAATACATGGTAACATAGTAGGTCATACTATACTTCACACTCTTATTTTGCTGCGTAAAACAAATGCAATACCTGCAAAAAGCGATCCGATCTATACCTGTCCAAATTTATTTCCTTGCACTATTCTTCTTTTTTTACCATATCATTCTGTTTCTTATCATGCGTGAGACGGGACTTGACCTTGGTGCAATAAACTATAGCAGACACTTTGTCCCTCTCTATGCACAACCTCTATTTAGCTTAAGTTGGTGGATGTTACCCGCCCTTGCTGTCTGTATTGGATTTCTTTATCTCTGCTATAAATACATCCTTCCAAATAACATTAATTCGCATCAATTGATATTGTTTGCAATAGTCTGCTTCATCGCAATCAATATAAGCGTCGCGCAAATAGACGGATTCCGTGAAATAAGCATTGATGACGAACCTGTAAAGATTTTAGCATTATTGGAACCATACACTCGATCAGGACAGGAATATTATGCCGATGTGCCACATATTGACCAACTTGGACTCCGGGAATTTTTACGAGATTTCAGCAAACCAGAACTATTCAATACATTTGCAGGACACACACGAACACATCCACCCGGCGGTGTCATCTTCTTGTGGATTGTTAGCGAAATCTTCGGCTATAATCTCGTTTCAGCATCGCTTGTGTCAATTCTATTTACCGTCATTGTGGTGATACCAATCTATAAACTCGGTCAAAGGCTTTACGGAAAAAAGGTAGCACTTTATTCGCTGCTACTTTTCCTAATCACTCCGAACTTCGTGATGTTCACTACTACATCTATGGACGGTCCTTTTAGTGTATTCCCAATTCTTAGCCTCTACCTGTTTTATGAAGCGAGAGAACGTGAAACGAAACCATATCTTGAATTGGACGCATTCCGACCTTATAGCTTATTAACAGGAATATCTCTTGCATTCGGAATGTTTATGACTTATGCAACTGTTGTCGTCGGTGTCTTTATGTGTGTTGTCGCATTGATGGAACGAAATAGATTCGTTCAGTATTTGAAAGTTTTAGCATTCGCAGCTACAGGCTTTATCGGATTCTACATTTTGCTTAGTATACTGACCGATTTCCAACCGTTTGACGCACTTTGGGCAGCAATTAAAAAGGACGAAAAGGGAATGGGAACCGGCTATGAAAGCATAGGTCGCTATTTCCATCTGAGTTTCGCAAATCTCTTTGCATTCCTCATTGGTGTCGGTATTCCGATTACAGTAGTCTGGATACGTCAAATAGTTTCAACAATTCAGGAGTGGAAACAGGGAAATGAAAGTAATCAGACAGGTATCTCATGGATCTTCAGCACAGAAAAAACAGATACTTTTGTGATCGGTTTCTTGATAACGCTCCTCTTTTTCACTTTTTCGACCTTATTTACCATGGAGGTAGAACGTATCTGGATTTTCATGGTGCCATTTCTCGTTATTCCTGTTGCTAAATACCTCACCACACGACAGCTTTCGGATCTATATTGGGTTGGTGGAATGTTAGTTGCACAACTTATCTTGTCAGAAGTCCTCCTTTACACATATTGGTAATATCATCATGCGAATTCTCTATGTCATTGATTCCATGACAAAAGACGGGGCAGAATCGCAATTACTTAAGACATTAACACAGTTCACACCCGACCAATATGAAACTTATGTAGTCTTGAGTCGTACTGAAGGAGAACGTTTCGGTGAACTTGCAGCATTGAGATGTGTTCAAGATGTGACAACACTTTCAGGTGAAAGCAGCCGTGTGAAACTGATAGAAAAAGCCTTCGCACTTGGTGGTATTGTCAAGGCAGTCAAACCTGATATCGTCCATAGTTGGTTGTGGTATTCCAATTTCTTGTGCGGTATTTCCCGTAAGTTCGGTTTGCTGAGAAAGATTCCCTTCATAGCATCACAGCGCGGGGATTACCAAGCAAGGTATGGCAAATTCCGACTCTGGCTTACAGAAAAACTAATTTATAATACTACCGACTGTTTACTGACAAATTCAGAACAGATACAACACCATCTTCACCAACTCTATCCACATAAAAGAATTATCAGCATTCCAAATTTACTGGAATTACCAACTGAAGTATGGACACAGAAACATAGGAAATCATCTGAAGAAAAGTTAATTGTAAGTGTGGGACGATTCGCACAGGAAAAAGGGCATTGCTACTTAATTAAGGCGTTGAGTTTATTGAACAAGAAAGATGTTCATTGGAAATGCAAATTCCTCGGTGATGGTGAACTGGAGTCAGAACTTCGCGCACTCACTGCAGAACACAACATATCCGATAAGGTAATGTTTCCGGGATTTTGCAAGGATGTATTCTCTGAACTCTTAAAGGCAGATCTTTTTGTTCTTCCATCCCTTCACGAAGGTTCACCCAATGCACTTATTGAGGCGATGTGTATCGGCATGCCCTGCATCGCCTCAGATGTAGGTGGAATCAAGGATTTGATTGATAATGAGAAGAACGGTATCAGTATCCCATCACAAGATCCAGTAGCGTTAGAAACTGCAATGCACCGAATGTTGACAGAACCTGAGTTTGCCAGTGAATTAGGAAAAAACGCACGCAACACTATACAGCAGAAGTTCAACATGGAAGAATCTATCCAAAAATTAGAAGAGATATATCAAAGTTTCGTATAGTAACATCATGTCTATCAAACTCGGAAACTTTATCAAAAATGCTATTTCAGCAGTTGTCCTTCTATTCGGTATACCATTTCTCATCAGAGAATGGTTCTGCAAAAACAAGGTTACAGTTCTCTTATACCACGATGTACAACCAGAAATATTAACTAAACATATAGACTACCTTTGTCACCACTTCAACATTATTTCATTAGACCTGTTAGTCACATCAATCCGTAATAAACATTTTTCTGACATTCCACCGAAAAGCGTTGTGATTACGATTGACGATGGTCATGCTGGAAATATCGCACTCTTGCCAATAATAAAAAAATACGACATCTTCCCAACAATCTATGTATGCACACAGATAATCAACACCCATAGGCATTTCTGGTTTGGAATACCCGCACTATCCAAGAAAGAAAAAGAACGCCTAAAAAGAATACCAAATGTAGAACGGTTAACACATCTTAGACAGGCATCTAATTTTGACCAAGAAAAAGAATACCAAGATAGGCACGCACTAAGTTTAAATGAAATGAAACAGATGATGCGTTATGTCAACTTTGAACCCCATACCCGATTCCATCCGATCCTTCCAAATTGCACGAAAACCGAATGTGAACAAGAAATATTTGGCAGCAAGGAAGATTTAGAGAAATTATTAGGTATAAAATGTCACCATTTCAGTTATCCGAATGGTGATTATACCGAGAGAGAGTTAAACTTCGTCAAATCCGCTGGTTACCGTTCTGCACGCACGGTGGATATAGGATGGAACAGAAGTGATACGTCACCATATAAACTCAAGGCTATTCCGATAAGTGATGATGCTGGACTCATCCGCTTTCGCGCCGAGTTGACGGGGATTCCACAACGAATTGTGAAAAGGTTAAATGCTTTATTATGGCGAACAACGATTTAACAAAATGGCATCATGCCTATATTCAGAATGCATATCGCGAGTTAAGACAAGGAACAACACGGAAGCAACTTGACGCTCTTAATATCAAGGGGACTGGGAAAAACGTCTTGGATGTTGGATGTGGACCAGGAAACCATCTCGTCGTACTTTCCAAACAGAGTCCAAAACTACTTGTCGGTGTTGACATTGATCAGAGATTCTTGACTATTGGACGTTCCAGAATCGCAGAATTAATACGACCTTCCTCAACAAGACCGTTACTGATACGAGCATCACTCCCCACCTTACCATTTGCAAACAACACTTTTGACCTTGTAACGTGTTTCCTTGTGATGCCGCACGTGTCTGACGATAAAGCAGCATTATCTGAACTCGCTCGTGTTCTAAAACCGGGCGGCACCCTCGCTATTTCTGGACATGGATTAGGTTTTCCAATTCGCTATCTCAAACGCTTAAAAATAAAACCATTACAGATGTACCTCGCCAGTTTCATCTATAGATTGAGTGGAAAAAAGCTCATCCGAAATACACTTCAAAACGACAAGAAGATATGTCAGATTCTCAAAAGTATCGGACTGACAGTAGATATTTTACAACACAACAAGAGAGTGTTTGGATTCGTTTCTACCTACTGGATTGGAGCAACGAAGATGGATACGAAAAGTGAAATGAGTCCTAATGCAACACAGTAATAGGAAAATAGAGAGAATTTACCACGATTCAACACTACTAATAGAAACCGCAAAGCAATATAACCGACAATAAATGAAGCAAGCATTCCTACAACCAAAATATGGTAAGGAATAGTTGTGTCACCCATATCCTTTAATTTCATGATAACTGCGCCAAGTATTGCTGGAATCGAGAGCAGGAATGAATACTCCGCTGCAGTTTTTGCTGGAACACCCAAAAATAGAGCCAGCGAGATTGTTGTGCCGGAACGTGAGATGCCGGGGGTTATTGCGCAGCCTTGTGCAAAACCGATAAACGGCGCGTGCCATGTTTCCATGTCTTCTGCTTGAGAATCGTCACTGTCCATTTTCTGTTTTCTTAAACGAGGTAATTGAAGAATAACACCGGTAAGAATTAGCGTGATACTAACAAGTTGCACATTGTCAAAAAGGGATTCCAATTGGTCTTTGAACAGTACCGCGATGATTCCTGTCGGAATAGTTCCAAGAAGTATTAACCAAATAAATCTGAGTTCAACCTTTGTCTTGACCGTTGTTATCGGTTTCTGATAAAACTGCGCGCTTCCAAGTGTTGAAAACCCACCGACAACTAATCTCCCAATAGTTCCACGATAGACAACAAGGACAGCGAATAATGTCCCTAAATGCAGCATTACGTCAAAGAAGACGAGGGATTCCTTCAAACCGAGATAATGTTGAGCTATTACGAGATGTCCTGAACTACTGATAGGTAGAAATTCGGTTAGACCTTGTATAATGCCGAGGAGAATCGCATCAAGAAATGTCATAGTCTCTATTATAATGATGTTCGCGACATCCTGCAAGTCAATAATACCAGAATTCCAGATATTCAGTATAAACAGTTGGTAGATTGCATAAACACATCATAATCCATAAGACAACTCATATCGGCAAACGAATCTGATTGGTATACTGACTAAGCCGTTCATTTGCCAGATCAATATATTTCTTCTCAATGTCGTATCCGATATAGTGTCTATCCGATTTCACTGCACTCAAACAGGTTGTTCCACTGCCACAAAATGGATCTAAAACAACATCACCGACGAAGGTATATAACTGAATCAATCGATGTGGAAGTTCTTCAGGAAACGGTGCGGGGTGTCCAATCCGTTTCGCAGATACAGAAGGAAATGTCCATACGCTTTTTGTCCACTCTAAGAAATCCTCTTTGCTAATAGTATTTTCTTTTTCGTTGCGCTTGCGAGAGAAAGAGTCTTTGGAGAAAACAAGGATATATTCGTGAACATCCCTTAGAACAGGATTCGCTGCAGATAGCCAACTTCCCCATGCAGTAGAACTCCCAGCACTTGCAGCTTTGTTCCAGATGATTTCTCCACGCATATAGTAGCCTATTTCCAACATGTCTTCTATGATGTGGCTATGTAGTGGGATATACGGTTTACGTCCTAAATTCGCAATATTAATACATACTCGACCACCAGTTACCAACTTCTTGTAGGTTTCCGAAAACACAGCGCAGAGAAGCACTCTGTATTCCTCTAATGAAAGATCGTCATCATATTCCTTTTTGGCATTATAGGGAGGAGACGTAACCATCAGGTGGATACTGGAATCTGGTATTTCAGACATCTGCTCACTTGATGCACAATAGAGTTGGTCAAGGTTTTCATGAGGAATTGGATTTTCTACCCAGGTATCTGGTTCTGGAGGTGGTTGATCTGCATATAGTTTCCCCTTATAAAATTCACTGGAATCGTGATTGCTTCTCCCCGGCGTTCCAAATGTACTTGTCTGTGTGCCTTTCCTTTGAGATTCAGACTTCGCTTTTTTCATATCATCATTACCCTAATACCGATCAGGATACCAAAAAATAACATCCCGTTTTGGAAACAGTGTCCCTAAGAACTCGGAGATCTCATCAGAAACAGGTGTATCCAAATTTACCTGATCCCAACCAATTTCACCAAAAATAAGTTTCCAGAAATCTTCCTCGTTGAAATCCAAATCCACTGCATTTGAGGTATCATTTATGATCTGTATTGTGCTGTTGCCATCGTATCGCAGTCCTGCTTTCTGGTTGTTGATATTGGGGAATCTCACAGCGAGTGATGGAAAGGTCTGTTCGGAGGCAGCTATTTGCGATTCCCACGCAACAACGAGACGACGTAAAAGCACGTGTAAACTCACTGCATAGAGCATCATAGCAGTATCAGTAGTGAAAGCTATTTCCGCGTCGCATCTGTCAATCAGGCGTTTAACAAACGGATGTTGAGACGAAAAAACACCTTTTATTTCGTCAACACCTTCTGTTTCACAATCCTGTAAGAAGTGAGATACGAGCATGTCCAATGCTTCAGGGTTTTCGGGTCTGGATCCTACCTCAAGCACTTCAGCACACTTTTCATCTACCTCATAGTTGAGATATCCTATGATGTCACCCTTTTGATGTACAACAACGGTAGGGAGGATGCCGCGTATCCGTGAGGGTTCCATATCCCAATAGGCGCGTGTGCGAGAAACAGTTCCACTCTGTTGTGCATTTGCAAGGTCGTGTATTGATGCAACAGAATCTAAATCGGTATCTACATTGAAAGCACGCACCTGAAAATCAGATTGACTTTGTGTTGATGTTGTATAATTGCACTTTAATTTGAAACCATTTAATGGAAAGGAAGTCCACCCGAATCTATGGTAAAATTCCTCAGGGATAATTGTAAACAGAACACCAAGATCGTAACCGACTACCTGAAGATAGTCAATTGTTTGTCGCATCAACGCTGATGCATAACCGACACCACGATATTTCGAATGGGTGCAGACTCCGCCGATACCACCCATCGTTACCAGACTTGCCCCGATTCTTATCCTCCGTTCCCAAACGCGTAAAGTGGAAACAACCATATCATTTACAACAACCACCCGTGTCTGGGAAAGTCTGTAACTGCTATCTCCTCGGACATACTGCCAATACCGTTCATGCTGATTTGGGTTAAATGCCTTGCAGTTAAGTTCAACGACCTGTTCTAATTCGGTTTCACGAGCTGCTCTAATTTCCATATATTTTTTTCACCAATTTATTTCATTGTAAATATTACACCTAACGCTTCATTTGGGGTCTGTATCAACTTTTCACATGCTTCAGATGCCCTGTCGATATGCACAATATCAGTTATTAAAGGACGCACCTTAATTTTCCCTTCAGACATCAGTCTCAATGCTAACTCTAAGTTTCGTTGTGTTGGCCAAGGAACTAACACAGGTGGGTAATCTGCACCATGTTCGTAATCCTCGTCGTGGTAACCAGGTCCTGTCCGTGCCGCGCTAATGACATCTACGTTTCCAAGTCCAGCAGCAAAACCGTGTGTAATGCTTGCTCCACCAACGATAACAATTCGTCCCATTTTGTGTGTATCAGGTGCTGTTTTCAGCATTGCGCGAATCTGTTGAAAGGCACTTGTTGCGTCTCCACCAAATGCAATAATTCCACAATCCATGCCGTATCCATTCGTGAATTCTTGAGCAATCGGAATCGGGTCAGTTTCAGATACATTTATAGCGAGATCAATCCCAGCAGTTTCAGCAATTCCTAAACGCAACGGCAGCTGATCTAAACCAATCACATAAGCCCCCGCAATTTTTGCAATCTGTGATGCGAATTGTCCCACAACACCTAATCCAGCAACAACTACATTTTCCCCTATACGGATTCGTCCACGTTGCACCGCGTGGAGTGCTGTCGCAGCGAGGTGAATAGATGCGGCTTCCTCATCCTTAACCTTCTCCGGTATCTTGGCACACAAGTTATGCGGAACACAGGCATAAGTTGCATGCAACGCATACCCACCACCCATACCTGCAACTCTGTCACCGATCTCAAATTCATCGCAATCCCCTTCTTTTCCGATGACGACACCAGCATTAGTATATCCGAAAGGACGTCGCTGTGTCGCAGAACCTGGTTTCTCGCGTCTCCGTTTGATACCGCCAAGTTCTGTACCAGGACTGACCATAGAGGCGTGCACCTCAATTAGCAGTTGCCCCGGTTTGGGTGCAGGGGTTTCCTGTTCTTCTGTCAAGATTTGACCTGCATCATTCCTCATCACAATTTTTCTTGTTTTACTCATATATGTTTCCTTAGATTAGTTCTTCCAGATGAACTTTACTCGTATGGTAATTTACTATTAATCGTATTTTATGCTAATTCTTTATAGTTGTCAATCAGGGTTATTTAGTTATCGGATTTTTCGGATATATTTTTCACAATTCAATATCATCTCTTGTCGGTTGGGTAGAGAGAAGCGAAACCTATGCCCGTTAATTTACCGTTACATTGTTTATCTGTATGTGCTATAAATTGTGACCTTTTGCACGTCACCTGTGACTTAAAGAATTCAGTCAGGATAAGGAATGTGACGCGAATTTCGCTTTTTTTTTTTGGAGTTCCTTTTTGCTCTTTTTCTTGACCTACCTTGGGTTTCTGATCGTGTCATCATTTTTGCGAAGGATTTGACGGCGAATTGTTTGTGTATGTCATTGAATTTCATCGGAATATTCTTCCTTAAAAGGTTACCGTATGGTAACTTTTTTTGACATAACGGTAACTTTTGGTAGAATTGGTCTAATGTTAGTTTCCGTCTGGGTTTGTGGGTTGTTTTCATCGGTTTTTTGTGGTTGAAAAAAAATAATTTTGGTAACCTTTTTGGCTATTTGTCGGGGGTCGGTTGTCCAGAATGTAAGATGTCGGAGGTCAGTTGTCCAGAATGTAAGATGTCGGAGGTCGCTTTGCTCGCTCCGACCTACGAAGAGATAAAGATGTCGGAGGTCGCTTTGCTCGCTCCGACCTACGAATACGGTTATGTTGGGTTTGTTGGTTTGTTTTATCATAGTGGTAGTATTATAACACGTGGTTGGGTGGGTTGGAAGGGGAAGGTGGGGGTCGGAACAATATGTTTCATGTATGTTTCATGTATGTTTCGGTTTTTAGTTTATTTTTCAGTTTTTAGTTGTCAGAATTGCGGGATTGTCTGAATCGCTGAAGAGGCACAGAGGACGCAGAGGACGCAGAAGGAAGAGGGGTATGGTGATGTATACGTGTGTGCGTATATACACCTTTCGCCCCGCTGGGGCTGAACGGCACAAACTATAGTGAACATTAAAAATAATAATATAAAGTCCATGTAGGAGCGATATCCGAATCGCGACAAAACTCACTGATAGTCGGGAATCGGAGTTCCCTCCTACAACAGTTCCCTCCTACAACTCAAAATGTCCTGTTAATTCTAAAGTTCACTATAATGTTGTGTTAATAACCTTCTAAATACCCTATTGAAGAATGTCTTTAGTAGAGTGAATTGAAGTCCATAAGAACAATTTTTGTTAACCTATCAATATATTAGTCGTTGTATGCTAAACCAAAGTAACATAACACGTCTAACTAAAATTAATTGAACTTTACAATCTAAATATTCTTGACAAATATGCTTAAATTACATATAATAGAAACAGAATGAATGAAAATGCCGTATAACTTAATAAACATATATAAGGGAGACAAATAATGGCAACAACGGTTCGCTACAAAGATGGTGTCACAATTTTAGAACCATCAGGGAAAATTATGGGCACTGGGGTAACCGAACTGCGTGAGGCAATTACTGCTGAGATAGATGCCTCCGATACGCCAAGAATTCTGATTGACTTTGAAAGAGTTAATATGATGGATAGTTCAGGACTTGGAACACTCATGGGTGCTCACGTCACTATTACTCGGCAAGGTGGTAGAGTCGGTGTAATTAACGTTGGAAAAAACATCAAAAACCTGATTGTCCGTAGTCGACTTGCAAGCATCTTTGAACATTTCACCTCAGAGGATGAAGCTGTCTCAACGTTAGGCAGCGAAGCTTAACACATATTTTCGTTTCCGCAGCAACTGGGAGACTGCACTTATGGCGATAATACAATCAGAGCGAGACGGTGTAATTATTTTCAAACTTGAGGGTAGAATCATAGCACCAGAAATTGAGGAAATTATAGACACCGTTCAAAGTGTTTTATCACAAATTAAGGATACACCGAAACTGGTTTTTGATTTCAAAGATGTTACCAGTATGGATAGTTCAGGACTTGGTTCGCTCATGAAAATCTATTCTGATATTCATCCGATCGGTGGTACTATTGCAGTGATTAATGTCAACAAACATGTTAAGAATCTTATTGTCATGGCGAGATTGATCACTGTATTTCGGAATTTTGATAGTGAAGATGAAGCTGTCTGGGCACTGCTAAATCCTCCATCCGAACCATCTCAGTAATTTTGTAAGGGATATGTTCAATGATAAAAAATATCCTTGTTTCTATAGGAGATACAGATTACGAAAAAAATGCCTTTGATTACGCAGGACAACTCGCTGTCCTATTAGGCACACACCTTTCTTGTGTATTTTTTCAGGATATATCACATGGTGGAAGTTCAGATGTTGCTGAAACAGTGATGCGTAGAACTGAAAAAGAATGTGATCTTTATGACTTTTTAGATTACCATATTGAAACTGTCGCGGGTAACCCGCAGCAGATGATATGTCAAAAAGCACATTCAGCAGATTTAGTCGTAGTCGGACTCCCCGAAGAAATAAAAACACGTGGGTTAAAACTAATTCAAGATCAGATTGACGATGTGCTTGCACACATTACGAAACCCATTATTATCGTGCATGAACAGTGTACTTTATTACGTAAAATATTGGCTGTAAATCATGGGGATATTTACTCTGATCACGTGCTTTCTCTTGCTGCAGAAATTGGAGAATTGACTAAAGCCAGCATTTTAGGACTTGCCCTCGCAAATACAACGCAAGAGGCAACAGAAATTAAACAGCAAATGGACTCTTACTTGAATTTTTACGATGTTCCTACCGAATTTCTAACTGCCCTCGGTTTCACAGTAACCAATATTTTGGAAAACGCGGAAGAAAACGATTGCGATCTTATTGCTCTCAGTGCAAGCCATCACGGAAGACTGTATGAAATGGTATTTCAAAGTACTACCCAAACTGTCGTAAAGCTTGCGAATCGTGCCGTTCTGGTAACCAAATAATGAGGATCTCCCATGGCATCTGCCCCCGATTCAACAAATATCTCCACTTTTTTGCAGATGTCATCAGAAATGTATGCGTATATCTACCTTGATGGAACCTTCCTTCCTCTAAATCCTGCATGGGAACAAGTTCTCGGTTACACTTGTGATGATCTTCAATCACAACATTGGACAGAACTTATTCATCCTGATGACCGTCAATTCACGGTTGCAGAAATCACGAAATTAAATATAGAAACGTGCGATACAGTCACATTTGAGAATCGCTTTCAGTGTAGTGATGGCAAATACAAGAGGTTATATTGGTCAGTACAGCCAACTCCAGAAAATTCAGGCTATTGTGCTGTTGTGCGCGATATTACAAAGCATAAGAGGTTAGAAGCAAAACTTCGTGAAAATGAATTACGCACTCAGCAACTCGCGCAAACCTATTCACAAGAAAGCGAATTTCTTCACACCCTCATGGATAACAATCCTGACCATATTTACTTTAAGGACATTGAAAGTAAATTCATTCGTATTAATCGTTCTCTTGCCAATCGATTTGGGTTGAAAAATCCAACGGAGGCAATTGGAAAAAGCGATTTTGATTTCTTTACTCGAGAACATGCACAACAAGCATATCAAGATGAACGAACCGTAATTGATACCGGTAAACCGATTCAAGCAAAACAGGAAAAGGAAACTTGGCCCGGTGGACTTGACACGTGGGTATCCACAACAAAAGTTCCACTACGAGATAGAAGTGGACGTATTAAAGGGACATGCGGCATTTCCAGAGACATCACCGAATACCATCGTGCTGATCAGGCACTTCGTGATTCAGAAGCAAAATGGAGGTCTTTGGTTGAGATTGCCCCTGACATAATATCAACCATTGATCTAAATCATCAGATGACGTTTATCAATCGAATTCCTGCTGGTGTTGATATCACTGTTGATGATGTGGTGGGTGAAAGTATCATTGCTTTTCTTACGCCAGAGCATCATGAAGGATTTCGACAGGCATGCCAGCAAGTGATTGAAACCGGTGAAGTAGCGGGATATGAAGTCCAAGGGAAACTTAGTCAAAATTGGTATGCCTCATGGATAGCCCCGATAACACGAGAAGGTGAAATCGTCGGGTTCGTTACGACCTCAACGGATATCACTGCGAGAAAGAAAGCAGAAATTGAGTTGCAAGAGAGTGAAGAAAGGTTTCGACGCGCAGTCCTTAATGCCCCACTTCCAATAATGATACATGCTGAAAACGGAGAGGTAATTCTTATTAGTCGCGCTTGGACTGAACTTACCGGTTATACCTCTGAAGATATGACCACAGTATCAAAGTGGTTGGAACAAGCAAATAGTGAAATGAGTGAGGAAATTCAAGCATATCTTGGACAGGTTAATCAAAATAAAGAACAGGTTGCACCAACACAATATGAAATCATGACGAAAGGAGGTAAAAAGCAGATATGGGAATTTAGTTCCTCCTTGCTTGGAGTCCAACCTGACGGAAAAAGTCTTATTATTAGCATGGCACTTGATATAACTGAACGATTAAAAGCACAGGAAGCCATGCAAAGTGCAAAAGAAACTGCAGAATATGCAAGTAGAGCAAAAAGCGATTTCCTTGCGAACATGAGCCATGAATTACGGACCCCGCTAAATGCAATTATCGGATTCGCAGAAATACTTAGAGATGAATTGGTCGGTTCAATTAACGACGAACAAAAGGAATGTGTTAATGACATCCGCATTAGTGGACAACATCTATTGGAAATGATTAACGATATATTGGATTTATCAAAAATTGAAGCTGGGAAAATGTTCTTACAACTGGAGGAATTTGCTATCATTGACGCTGTTGAGGAAGTCAATGCCATTATCAATGCGCTTGCTCTCAAAAAGGATATTGAACTTACGTTGTCATGTCCAGAGGATGCTATTATTGAAGCTGATCGCGTGAAAGTTAAGCAGATTTTTTACAACTTATTATCAAATGCTGTCAAGTTCACCCCGGAAGGCGGCAAAGTAACAACACTACTGGAAGTTACGTCTACCACTCTACAGGCTAAGGTTACAGACACAGGTATAGGAATTGCTGAAGAAGATAAAATGAAACTTTTCGCTCCATTCACACAGATTGACACATCAAAATCAAGACGTTATGGTGGAACAGGACTCGGGCTTGCACTGACCCAACGACTAATAGAATTACATGGAGGAGAAATCCGTGTCACAAGTGAAGAAGGAAAAGGGAGTACCTTCTTCTTTAATCTGCCATTAGTACAAAACATTAAAACTGATAATATTTAACATAAACAATGTTTCTATTGATGCAATTAGACCATCAGAATCATTATACAAAACTACTGTTTCCTTCCACTGTTCCTCATATACACGAAGTCCGAAAAAAGCAGATCATGGTAGTTCTTCTATATGAAAACTAAACGAAGTTGTCTCTGTATGTGAAGTGCTGCATTTATTTCTATACCCTTGTTGCGTAGGAGCTATACATTGAGTACGGAAAACTCGCAATCCATATTAGTTATAGAAGACCAAGAGTTGAACCGAAAAGTAGTACGCATCCTTTTGCAATCTAAAGGTTATAAGGTGATTGAAGCTGTCAACGCAGCTGAGGCACTTGTGTGTTTAGCACAAGAAGTACCCGCACTCATTCTAATGGACATTGCACTACCGGGACAGAGTGGTGAAGAATTGACCCGCCAGATTAAAGCAAATCCAGATTGGGGCAAGATACCAATTATTGCACTGACTGCAGCTGCAATGTCAGGTGACCGTGAACGGCTGCTAAAAGCTGGTTGTGACGACTATCTGAGCAAACCGATTGATACACAAGAATTTTTACATCGTATAGCACACTATGTCAAAGGAAGTGTGGTATGAACTCTGGAATACCAGCCAAAATACTTGTTGTTGACGATGAACCACGTAATGTCAAAATCCTACAGATACAATTACAGTCACGTGGTTATACCGTCCTCACTGCAGGTGATGGAGCGGAAGCATTAGAGATTATATCTGGTGAGATACCGGACCTTATTTTGTTAGACATCAACATGCCGAAAGTAGATGGATTTGAAGTAGTTACAAGGGTCCGTGCTGATAAAAAGACAGAATTTATACCTATCATCATGATTACTGCTTTACGTGATACCCATGAAAACCGAATTAAAGCTGTTGAGACAGGAGCAGACGATTTTATTGAAAAGCCATTTGATAGTTTTGAAGTATTAGCTCGGATTAAATCCCTGTTACGCATCAAACTCTATCACGATACCCTTGAACAACACAATGCCCGTTTAGAAGCAGAACTACAAATGGCTCGTAGTGTTCAAGAGATAATAATCCCACAGAATGGCTTACAAGAATTAGCAGGGTTCCAAATTGCATCTTATTCTTGTCCAACTCTCGCTGTTGGAGGAGATTTTTATGATGTGTGGGAGATAGATGAAAATCGGATAGGTATATTAATTTCTGACGTGATGGGCCATGGGGCATCTGCTGCACTGGTAACCGTTTTTATAAAAACAGTTTTAACCGAACATCGGGAACATATAAAGGACAACCCTTCACATCTATTGCAAATCCTCAACACACGTTTCAACGATATAATAAGTTCTCGACTATTTATGTTTGCAACAGCATTTTGTGCAGTTTTAGATCTAAAAAATGAAAAACTTATCTGTGCTAATGCTGGACATCCATCCCCATTTTTGCAGTACAACTTACAGTCTGAGTGCGAAAGAATTACTGATGGACAGACTGGAAATGGTTTAGGCATTCGGAGAGAATCCGTATATGAAAATTGTTATTACCGATTTGATTCATCAAGTAGAGTCTTTCTCTATACGGATGGAGCTTATGAAGTCAGAAATTCACAGAATGAAAACTTTACTATAGAAAGACTACAAGGTGTGATTGAAATGTGTAAGGTTGAATCACCAAACAATCTGATTGAATATGTATCTGATACGATAACGAAATTTTGCGATGTGCATCCTTATGAAGACGATTTAACACTGATAGCAATTCAAGGTTAGTCATTTTACTCGACATCCCGATAGAAAATTGCAGTTACATCTGTACCTCCAACCATGTTAAGTTGAAATTTTTGGATATCTGCAAGGCAATCTATCAGATACAGACCATGTCCACTTTCACCCGTTGGCGAGCGTTTAGCCTGAATCTCCGCTAATCTCTCAGGAGATAACCAATTGTGCGTGTTAACACCACCCTTATCACTTACCACAATTTCAAGTGCTTGCGTGTTCACAGATATTTGTAAGTGAATTCCACAAGAGACACACTTGGAACCGTGGTAGACAGCATTGCTACAAATTTCATCAAGAACGAGCTGTATATCCGCTATACGTTTTTTGGAGAATCTTAGGGTTTCAGATAACTTTCCAATAAATGCACGTACTGATTCAAGATAGAAAACATCACTTGGTACTTTCAACTCAAAGCAGGCTTTTTCCATTGGAACACCATTTGTTTCATATTAACAGATTAAAAAGCCGCAATAGCACTCTTTTCAGATTCATATATTTCAACGACGCTGGATGCCCCTATGAGATTAAAAGTGCGTGTAAGTGTTGAGGCTAAGTTACATAGTTTGAGGTCCCCCCCGCTTTGGCGAAGTCGTTTTGCGATGCCTACTAACGTTCCCACCGCTGTACTATTGATGTGACTAACCTCACTGAAATTAACCACGACTTTACTTACCTTTTCAGTAAGAAGATTCTCCAGAACCTTTCGCAAATCTGTGGCAGCGTAACTGCTTAAATCAGTTTTTACATCAATAATTTTGATATCCGCATTTTCACGAAGGGTCATAAATTCAGTACCGCTCATAAAAACCACCTTCCGAAGTTAAAATCCGTACTTACATTTTATTTTAAATCCAGAAAAATTGCAATCATTTTTTGTATTCTTTGAAGAATAATCATCCATAGCTTCATCTAACGTTGAATATAAAGATTATTGTTGCATTTCTATGTACATTGTGATATACTATTAACTAACCGATTTGAAAGTGCCAGATGCACTTCGTAACAAGGAGGAACTGGCGGACTTAACGCTGCTTTGCGTTTTGAGGAGACCCAGGTATCTTAATGAATAACGAACAAACCCATACAGATGATTCCACAGTTGATGTGGATGAAGAAAAACAACATGTTGAAGAGTCTACTGATGTAGCACACGATGAAGAATCAGATGAAACCGATACATCAGAACCAACGGAGACTGGTTCTGCAAATGAAACAGAAGTTGAGAGCAATGAGACTGAATCAACTACTGATGAGACAGAGACAACAGAAGAGGAACCGACAGTTGAGGAAACTACACAACCAGATTTAGTAGAGGATGCCCCACAAGATGCTGAATCTGTAGAAGAAGCCGTTACTGTTGAGGGACAAAATATTAAATCAGAAAATGAGTCTGAAGAGACAGCTGAAACTATCGTAACTGAGGATGATACACAAGAAGTTGAGTCTGAAGAAACCGTCTCAGCATCCGAAGTTGAGTCTGAAGACGTTGCACAAACTGCTGAAACTGAAAGTGATGTGGTTGAAGAACCAGCAGTTCCGATGAGTCAAGAATCTCTTGAAGAAGCTTATGACAACTCACTCAAAGCCTTTACTGATGGAGAGATTGTAAAAGGCACTGTTGTGGATGTCAGTCGTGATGAAGTAATGATTGATATCGGCTTTAAATCCGAAGGTTATATTCCTGCAGATGAATTTGATTCAGGCGAGAACGATTTACCGAATGTTATAGTTGGCGATGAGATTGATGTTTATATTGTCCGGCGTGAAGATTCAGAAGGTCAGATAGTTCTATCTAAGAAGATAGCAGACCAAACATTGGTTTGGGATGAGATAACTCAGGCTCATGAAAGCGGGACCCCTGTCGAAGGTCAGATTAAGGATAAGGTTAAGGGTGGACTTCAAGTGTCTGTGGGTTCTTTACGGGCATTTCTACCGGCATCACAAGTTGAATTGAGACCTATACAAAACCTTGAACAATACATCGGTGAAGTGTTTCAGATGAAGGTCATCAGTATGAGTAAACGACGTAACAACATCGTTTTGTCTCGTCGTGCATGGCTGGAAGCTGAAATGGCTAAAAAGAAAGAAGAATTACTAAAAACGCTTGATGTGGGTCAACTCGTTACCGGAGTAGTGAAGAACATTGCCGATTTTGGTGCCTTCGTTGATCTTGGAGGTGTTGATGGTTTACTTCATAAAACCGACATGGCGTGGAAACGTATCCACCATCCCTCCGAAATAGTCAATATCGGTGATGAAATTGAGGTCCAGGTCATTGCCATTGGAAGAGAAAGCGAAAAAATTTCCTTGGGATTGAAGCAAAAAACAAGTGATCCTTGGGAAAACGTTGAAGAAAATTATATCATCGGTTCCAGAGTTAGTGGAACAGTTGTTAACATTGTCAATTACGGTGTATTTGTCCAACTTGAAGAAGCTGTTGAGGGATTGATTCACGTGTCTGAGATGGCATGGACTCGAAGGAATGTTGCCCCATCACGCATTGTAACCAAAGGTGATGAAATTGAGGCAATTGTCCTGGAGATTTCTAGAGAGGAAAAAAGAATCTCATTAGGAATTAAACAGTTACAACAGAATCCTTGGGAACTTTTAGAACAAAAGTATCCTGTAGGAACAAAGATAACTGGACGTATCCGGAATCTGACTAACTTTGGCGCATTTGTTGAAATTGAAGAAGGTATTGACGGATTAATTCATACATCTGATCTATCTTGGACTGATCGTGGTACCAATCCACAAGAATTCCTCAAGGAAGGTGATGAAGTAGAAGTTGTTGTGCTACAAATTGACGCATCTGAACGTCGTGTATCATTAGGACTTAAACAGACACAACCCGATCCTTGGGATGAAGTTCCAGAAAAATATAAGGTCGGTTCTGTTGTAAGAGGAAAGATTGTTAACTTAACCAGTTTTGGAGCATTCACAAAACTTGAAGAAGGTATTGACGGATTAATTCATATTTCTGAAATAGCTAATCGACGTATTGAAAGACCAGAAGAGGTTGTTTCGGTCGGCGATGAATTAGATGTCAAAGTCATTAACCTTGATCCAAAAGGAAGACGTATTGGATTGAGTTTGAAAGCTGCTGTTGCTGATCAGGAACGCGCAACTACACCTCCAGAAGAACGGCAAGAACGACCTGATCGACCAAGACGAGAACGACCTATACGAGAACGTCAACCAAGACGTACTCAACCTGTTGAGGAAGAGGAAACCATTATGGGGGCTCTGCTCAAGCAGGAAATGGGTAAAAACAATGTAGACAATCTTATGAATTCTCAGGAAAATGAGAACCCTGTCGCCACTGAAAAAACTGAAGAGACCGAGGTTACCGAAGAATCTGTTACACCAGAGGTGGCTGAAGACATAAGTGTTTCCGATGACGCTGATACATCTGAGGAAACTAAAGAGAATGAGGTATCCGCAGACACAGAAGAAACAGAAACTTCTGAAGACAGTTCGGTAGATACGGAAGAAACAGGGACTTCTGAAGAAACAGAGGAATCTACAGACACAGAAGAAACAGAGACTTCTGAAGAAACAGAAGGTTCTGATACATCTGAGACCACTGAGGAATCCAATAGTTAATCTATTGATTCAGCAATGTTTATAGATTCTCTATTGTTAGGTTCGTTCCGTTTGTCTATCTTATGCAACGAAATCCACATCATTATTGTCGATTCTATACCCACTCCTCGTGCATACCTAATTACCAGGTATACCGCTCGTGTACAAATGAATCATTGGATAGGTTGCAGTTATCAGGAGACTACCTCGTTATGAATACTGCAAGTAAGTTATTTGGATAAATGTCTTCTGTGGACGTTTAATGAGGTGTTTCTGGATGACACGGGGTTGGTTATGTACAGAAACATGTCCTAACAACAAAAGTAGGTATAATAGTTCGTTCCTATGTAGGGGATAAAGAAAATATGTTGACAGGAGAACTGAATTGAGTCGTAATTTTTTATTTTCGTCCGAATCTGTAACCGAAGGACATCCGGACAAAATCGCTGACCAAATTTCTGACGCTGTTCTTGATGCCATTCTAACTGAAGATCCATTAGGAAGAGTTGCATGTGAAACGCTCGTTACAACTGGACTTGTCATTATCGCAGGTGAAATAACAACTACAACAAATCCAAATCTGCAAGAAATCGCTCGTGAAGTCATAGCAGACATTGGATACACCGATGCAAACTACGGGTTTGATTCTGAGCATAGTGCAGTATTAGTTACAATTGATAAACAGTCTCCAGATATAGCAATGGGTGTTAATCCAGGAGGTGCTGGTGACCAGGGTTTAATGTTTGGTTATGCATGTACCGAGACTCCTGAACTGATGCCTTTACCGATCACTTTAGCACATCAATTGACCCACCGTTTAGCTCAAGTCCGCAAAGATTACATCCTCAATTTCATCCGTCCCGACGGCAAATCCCAAGTAACAGTTGAATATGTTGACAACAAACCTACAAAAGTAACCACAGTAGTCGTTTCGTCACAGCACGATCCTGATGTTGCTGATTCCGATCTCAAAGAAGGAATAATTGAAGAAGTCATCAAGAAAGTTATTCCAGAGGATTTGATGGGTCCCGATGTTGTATACCATATTAACCCGACAGGACGTTTTGTTACAGGGGGACCTCACGGAGATGCAGGATTAACTGGACGGAAAATAATCGTGGATACCTATGGGGGTACGGGACGACATGGTGGTGGCGCACTCTCTGGTAAGGATGCTACAAAAGTTGACAGAAGTGCTACCTATGCCGCACGACATGCCGCTAAAAATCTTGTTGCTGCTGGATTAGCAGAACGTTGTGAAATCCAAATTGCGTATGCTATCGGATGTAAAGCACCTGTATCAGTAATGGTTGATACTTTTGGAACAGGGGATGATGAAAGGGCTGCTAAATTAGTTAACCAACACTTTGATCTAACCCCAGAAGGCATTATTGAAAGATTGAAACTGCGGGAACCAATATACAGAAAAACAGCTGCTTATGGACATTTTGGACGCCCGGAATTCTCTTGGGAAAAAACCGATTTTGTCGAAAAACTTAAAGTGTAGGGAGGAAAATGGACTACGATATCAAGAATACAGACCTCGCAGATGTGGGGAAACAGCGGATTGATTGGGCAAACAGGTTTATGCCTGTTCTAACATCTATCCGTGACCGTTTTGCAGAAGAACAACCACTGCGAGGATTAAAAGTTGCCGCGTGTTTACATGTTACAACGGAAACGGCAAATCTAATGCAGACATTACAGGCTGGTGGTGCCGAGTTAGCGTTATGTGCCTCAAATCCACTTAGCACACAAGATGATGTCGCTGCCTCTCTCGTTGTTAATGATGACATCGCGGTGTTTGCTATTAACGGTGAGGATACCGAAACATACTATAAACACATACACGCTGCACTTGCTACGCAATCAAATATTACAATGGATGATGGTGCAGATTTGGTGTCACTTTTACACTCTGAGGAAACTAATCCAGGACTTGTTGAACAGGTTGTCGCAGGAACAGAAGAAACAACAACTGGTGTTATCAGACTTAAAAGCATGGCAGCCGAAGGTGTGCTGAAATATCCCATTATCGCTGTTAATGACGCAGATACTAAACATTTTTTTGATAACCGATACGGGACTGGACAAAGTACTTTAGATGGTATCATTCGAGCGACTAACCTACTCATCGCAGGATCGACTGTCGTTGTGGCAGGCTATGGATGGTGTGGTAGAGGTGTTGCAAGTCGTGCGCGTGGGTTAGGTGCTAACGTCATTGTAACGGAAGTAACTGCTTTGAAAGCGTTAGAGGCAGTCATGGATGGATTCCGAGTGATGCCTATGCAAAAAGCCGTTCAAGAAGCGGACCTCGTTATAACTCTAACAGGTGATATCCATGTCCTTCGAAAAGAACATTTTGAGGAGATGAAGGATGGTGCGATTATTGCTAATTCAGGACATTTTAATGTTGAGATAGATATTCCAGCACTTGAGGAACTCGCAGTTGAAAAAGAAACAGCACGCGAATACGTAGAAGCCTACACACTTGACGATGGACGAACACTTTTTCTCATCGGGGAAGGTCGATTAGTAAATTTAGCGTCAGCTGAAGGGCATCCAGCAAGTGTCATGGACATGAGTTTTGCTAATCAAGCATTATCCCTTGAATTTATCGCTCAAAACCAGAAAAAACTCGAAAATAAGGTCTATGATGTTCCTAAATCCATTGACGAGGAAGTAGCGAGACTGAAGTTAGCTGCATTCGGTGTTGAGATTGACACGCTAACTGCTGAGCAAGAAAAATACCTCAACTCATGGGAAATGGGTACTTAAACAACCTCTTTTTCTCACTCTGTGTGCGGAACCTATCGACGTGCATTATGAATCTTTCTCACCCTATCAAGCAACCACAACAATTCTTATGAAAAAAGTAGAAATTTGGGAGGGAGTGGTATTACTTCTTGCAGCAGTGCTCCTGCTGCCGATATGGTTAGCACAGTCTGGAAAAGTCGAATTCCCTCCGACCATTTTCACTATACTTGAGTATCTACGTATACCGCTTATAATCGTGCTTGCTGTTATTTTAGTAAGACGTGTTCGTCGAGTTATTAGCGCAATGCGTGAAAGCAAAAATCGTCCAGGACCGTTTTAGCTATAGAATGGAGAAATGATGGGAATTTTAGTTGTTGGAACGGTTACTTTAGATACCGTAGAAACACCACAGAAACGGGTTGAAGATGTGCTCGGAGGTTCTGGCACCTATGCTGCCGTTGCTGCGAGTTTTTTTGGATCACCAGTTCGTCTTGTTGGTGTCGTAGGTGAGGATTTTCCGAAGGAGTATACAGACTCCCTCAAAAACAAGGGAATTGATCTTGAAGGACTAACACGCGTAGAAAACGGTAAAACCTTCCGATGGGGTGGTAGATATGCAGATGACTTCAACGTACGCGATACACTCTTTACGGAACTGAATGTCGTCGCTGATTTCCATCCAGTAATGCCCGATGCATACAAAAAAACATCATACCTCTTTTTAGCAAATGACCCACCACAATTACAACTAAGTATTATAGAACAAGCATCAAACCCTAAACTGATTGTCTGTGATACAATGGATTTTTGGATACATGAGGAGCGAAAGGCGTTGGAGAAAACAATCGAGCGCGTAGACATCCTTATCCTGAACGACAGTGAAGCAAAATTGTTAACGGGTGAATCTAATCTGTTGAAGGCAGCACGAGCAATCCTACATTATGGACCTAATCGAGTAATAGTCAAAAAAGGTGAGCACGGTGCAATCAGCATTACAGAGTCATCCTTTTTTAGCGCACCAGCATACCCCCTTACTGAGGTTATTGACCCTACAGGCGCAGGTGATAGTTTCGCAGGGGGTTTTATGGGTTACCTTGCTTCTACTGATGATGTCTCGGAGAGTTCAATCCGTAAAGCGATGATGTATGGGACTGTTGCCGCTTCATTTAACATTGAAGATTTCAGCATCAATCGGCAAAAGTCAGTGCAATTTTCAGAGATTGAAGCACGTTACCTTGAACTTCAGGATGTAGTGCGATTTTGATTCTTAACGATCAATCTGACAACGTTTCCTCAGGTCGCTGCGAAAACGGTTTCTCTTGAAGTTCTATCACCCGCGCACTAACTTTCGTACGCTCAATAGACCCTAACACTTCGTCCGTGTCAGGGTCTTTATCTCTTCATCTTGAGCATCTATCATATCAAAACAGATAGCAATACCGCGTCGGTGTATAGTTCCGAGTTCGTTAAGGACTCGTACCACTTTCCGTCATTCGATTAGCTCATTATTATTCAATGGCACGTTGTTAGATTGTAGTTTCTGTTTTAACTCATCCACATCTTCCGGAACAACATCTCTCCAGTCTTCTAAAGCATCATCTGCTGTATTTATTTGCTCTGTAACAATTGCTTGAAGTTTGGAAAATATTATTCGGTAGTCATCAGGATCTGGCGAAGCATTTAATGTTCGTAACACTGTCGAAGCTCGCAAAAGACTGTCGTATAGAGAGGTAAGACGTCTGAATGCAGATCGGGCGTGTGGCTTGACCATTTCTCTTACAGCATTTTCGATAGACTTTTTCCGAACCCAGAAGGCAACACTGAATCCTATTACTAAGAAAATGAATTGCAATAGGATGATTTCCAATTTCGTTAAAGTACGTGTTAATGTTAGGTACACGAAAAAACTTACTAAACACAAGGTGCCTAAGGCGATTACAGCAAGCACAATCCACCGAGTAATTTCCAGTTGATCTGAATTATTTTTATGTTTATTCATATTGATTCCTTTTGTCAATTAATGATCATGATTATTGAAACTACGAACTGGGCAGTGAACGATACACTAAAACTGATTACAACATACCACCTAATCTGTGAAAATTATACAATTATAACATTATGTTTTGTATTCGGTAAAATCATCAAGGGCAGCTGAAATGTTGTCCGTTGATATACCCGGACACTATTTTAATTAACATAAACAAAGTTGTTAGTAACGTTTGTTCTCTTTATTATATATCATAGTCATGCTTTAAACACTCCTAAAATTTCGTATCTACATTTTTGTGGTGTAAGTAAAGACAATCTAAAGCACATGAATTGCACGATCATACGCCGCCTCAGCAGATTCCATCAACATCTCAGAAAGCGTTGGATGTGCATGCACAGTATGCGCAATATCCAAAGCAGACGCACCCCAACGAATTGCAACCGCAGCCTCATGAATAAGCGTTGAAGCATGCACACCAACTATATGCACACCAAGGATATCACGACTATCCGCATCCATGATGGTTTTAACGAATCCATCTGCTTCTCCCATACCCAACGCCATTCCACTTGCACCATAAGGAAATCTACCAGTCTTAACAACATAACCCTCATCCGTTGCCTCTTTTTCAGTCATACCAGCATGTCCAATTTCGGGTAACGTGAACACACACCACGGGATAACTTGATAATCCATCTCAGTTGTATCACCGAGACAGTTTTGCGCAGCGACCTTCCCCTCAGCAGATGCCACATGTGCCAACAGATATCGACTCGAAACATCACCGACAGCGTATATGTTTGGCATGTTCGTCTGCATCTGTTCATTCACAACGATTTTGCCATTTTCAGTGCGGACTCCAACCTTTGCTAATCCTATCCCTTCTGAATTGTAACGTCTACCGATTGATACCAACATCTTCTGTGCTGTAACACTTTCACCTGATTCAAGTACTGCTGTGACACCTTCCTCCGACTTATTGACACTTGTAATATTTGTACCAGTCTGGATGGTAATACCTTTTCGTTTCATAAACAGTTGAATGTGCCGGACAACTTGAACGTCTTCAGTTGCCAAAATAGTAGGAAGCAATTCCAACACGGTCACTTTACAGCCAAACGCATTGAAGATAGACGCAAATTCACATCCTGAAACACCTCCACCAACGATAATAAGGCTTTCAGGCAGTTCTGTGAGGTTAAGTATTCCAGTTGTTGTCAACACATATGTTTCATCAATCTCAAAAACAGGTGGTTCCGCAGGTTCAGACCCAGTAGCGATAATAACGTTTTTCACATTTATCTGTTCAGTTGTTCCATCCGATTTACTTACACTGATCGTGTTATTGTCGACAAGTGAGGCATTACCAATCAAGGTCTGAATTTTGTTTGCTTTAAGTAGTTGACCAATCCCACCTTTTAGTTTTTCTATAACTTCGGTCTTGTGTGATAATGTTTGTGAGTAGTCAACAGTCGTGTTTTGGGTATTTATCGCAGGCGTGTTTTTAACCTGTTCAGCAAGATGTGCAATAGAAAAGAGGGTCTTCGTTGGAATACACCCTCTATTTAGGCACGTACCGCCCCATTCATCTCTTTCTATAAGGCATACAGTTCCACCGAGTTGTGCTGCTCTAATGGCAGCAATATAACCCCCTGGTCCTCCGCCAATAATCCCGACATCATAAGTAGACATATCTGCTCCTATTCTCTGAATGAATACAATTCTATCACATCAAGTTAAGGTTGTCAAATTAGGCACTTATGGAAGGATGCGTAAGTTTTAGCATGTGTTCTGTCAGAATCACAGAACACAGAAAATTACAATGGTTTTCAAGGTTATTATCTAAGGATTCGCGTTTGGTTAAGAAAGAGTAATCCTGTGTCTTCCGTGTTCTCTGTGTTTTCTGCGATTCTGACAAAATGAAATTGGGTCTACATGCACTCCAGTCTGAATATTTGAATAGTAATACCAAATTTATTCACATCCTCCCACATTAATTTCACTTGAGAAAAAAGTTGATATGTGTTAAGTTATGACAAATCATGATGTATCCCATAGTACTGTTACAAAGGTTGAAAAATAGAAGTTACTCATACCGGAATATTAGTAATGAACAGTCTATGGAACGATCCGTTTGAGAATTGATTATCTGAAAAACTTGTAAAGATATCATTTCTCGGATATGAAAATAACAAATTACATATAGGAGAACAGAATGCGTTTTGATATTATAAGATCTATCCACATCTATATTACCGTCCTGGTATTAATGGGAGCGTGTGTGCTCTCGGTCAATGCTGACCTTAAAGACCCAACCTTATCTGTCTACTATAGTTTTGACGAAGAAGGCAAAACTATTGAAGATGGTTCATTGAACGGCAACGATGGAACATTGGAAGGGAATACTGATTGGGAGGAAGGTGTTATTGGTAAAGCTATTAAGTTAGAAAATAGTGTATGGATAAATATGAATGGACCGGAATTTGAAAACGGACCGGTTGATGGGTTCACACTTGCTGTATGGGTCAACCATACCGGTTCTGCTAATCCACAAACGCTGCTTGACGCAATAGGTGGAGGACATGCGAGTGGACTCTATCACATGGAAATTCGTCCTGCGGGTTTTAGATTTTTCCATCGTGATAATGCAAACACAGAAGTCTTTAATATCAACCCAGGTCCTGTAATTGAAGCCAATAAATGGGTTCATTTCGCTGGAACTTATGATAGTGATAGCGGTGATGTTAAAACATACATTGATGGGGAGGAAACTCACTCTGGGAAAGGGAACGGAAAACTTTCGGGTGACTGGAGTGTTACAGCAGGAATCGGACACCATAAAAACGACCGTTGGTATGTTGGACTGCTGGATGAGTATTATCTATTTGGTCGTGCTTTATCGGAAGATGAAATTAACCAGGTAAAAGACGGTGGATTTCTTGATGTGAAACCCGCTGACAAACTCACGACAACTTGGGGAAACATTAAGGCACAATTATAACGGGAAAATGTACAGTCTATCTCATAAAATGTTGGAGGGCTTACAAAACATCCAACATTTTATGAGATAGTCTATAAATCTTACTTTAGGTAGGGCGAGATACTGTGTTTTTCTTGTCTATCCTGTGGGAACAACAAAACTCATGAACCTTCCGTGAACTTCAATTCCCATGTGTAAGGCAGTGTGAAGAATAAGGCAAACAGCATTACCACAATAATAAACACCCGATCTTTTTAGCCAAAACTTGCTTTTTCATGATATTCTCCCTTTTGTGGTGCATATTTCTTTTGATAATGTTGTATATGTGTTTTTCTAAACAATGTTCAAATTATTAGGAGTCAAGGAACTTCTGAAACCTAAACCCTGACTCCGCCTTAGTCAAGATTAATCCAAAACGTCAATATCTGCAGTAAGACCCTCAAGCGGGGAAGTATCTTCAATTGGACACCCAAAGAGTCGTAATATCTCAAGATTGACTAACCCCGCAAGAGGACTGACATCCCGAAGACGGTGATTGTAGCTGAGATGTAGGTACTTTAGGTCCGTCAAACCTTCAAGTGCCGTAACATCTTCTATATCATTGTTCGTGAGATAAAGCGTCTCAAGGTCCGTCAAACTTTTTAGTGGGGTAATGTCCTGTATACTGTTGTCTTGGAGATACAATTGCGTTAGGTTCGTCAAATCTTCAAGTGCTGTAATATCTTCTACATTATTTTCTGAAAGATATAGCAGATTAAGATTTGTCATGCCATTGAGCGGGGCAACATCCTGTATTTCATTGAGTTGTACAAACAATTCAACAAGATTCGTCAAACCTTTGAGCGAAGTAATATCGTTTATCTCATTAGACGAGATATCCAGACTCTTGAGACTCGTCAAACCTGCGAGTGGGGCAAGCGAAGAAAAGTCATTATTATAGAGTCGCAACGATATAAGTTTCGCTAATCCGGCAATCGGTGTGAGGTCAGCAATTCTATTTCCATTGAGATTAATATGTGTTAGGTTCGTTGCGTATTCCAAACCAGTGAGATCGGTTGGCACAGGACGTCCTCTGAAGAGTTGTCTGTTAGCATGCAGTGTCGTTAGCTGTGACATTGCTCTCATTGTAATATCTTCGCTAGCACTCAACCCAAGCGTCCTACGGATTGCCCAAGCCAAACTGGAATCAGGTATATCCACAATATCACTCAAGACATTTATAGTGACAAAAATACTGTCCGTGTGAAGTCCGTCTGAGACAATAATTTTCACAATATGGGATGGTTTTGTTAAATAATTGAGTTCAGTTATGTTGCTCAACTGTCCTGTTCTGCTATCTATCTCAAACGCTGAAGTTCCAGCAGCATCAAGACTATATTCTAAAGTCTCACCTGCGTCCATATCAATCGCTAACACAGGATTTCCGATATGCACACCTATCTCAGCTGTTGAGATTATATTGCGGCAAGCTATACCACCTTCAATGAAAATCGGTGCAAATTCATTTACAGGTTCAACGTGAATCCATACCTCAGTTTTAGCTGATGCGCTACCATCGGAAACCTCAACATCAACGAAATAGGTGCGCGGTTCACGCTCAAATGCTTCATAGTCAAGTGGCATCTTGGTTTGCAGCAGCCCTGTCTCATTATCAATCTCAAACATATTCGCGTCGTATCCACTTAAACTGTATGTCAAGACAACATCGGAACCATCAGGATCTATTGCCGATACAGGTTTACCGATGCTTATGCCGACTGGTGTATTTTCTGGAATTGAGCGGTGAACTCGATTTACCGCAGCTTCATCCATTTCCTCAGAAAAAAAGGGGGTTTCATTGACATTTGTCACGATAATGTTCACTGTGATTATGTCTGTGTCTTCTGGCTCTTCCATGTCAGTGATGGACACAGTAACTTTATAGAAGTTCTTTTTTTCATAATTCAATGCAGATTTAGTTCTCAACTGCACGCCGCCGCGAAAAGGAAGAGTAATAGCGAATGATTTCGCATCAGGACCGCGCAGCCATATATCAATGCAGTTCTCCGCTTCCTCCGCGGAATATCTCAATGGAGCACCGATATTATTGCATTTTGGTGTATTTTCGGCTATTTCCCGGGTAGTTGAATTGCCTTCTGCGAATTCCAGACCTGCATAACCTATACCGTGTATGCCATATACTAACAACATAGTAAAAATCAACACGTATGTCTTTTGATTCAAAATTTGCTTTTTCATCTTATTCTCCTTTATGTGTTGCCTAAATTTGTTTTTGTAAATGTCAGTCTTTTTTGTCTTGACCAATAATGTTTACCCTAATAGTAGTTGAGTACCATAGATACACTAATCCAGCCTCATCTACCAAAGAACTCACTCCAGAACATCAATTTCTGCTGATAGATCCTCAAGCGGAGAAAAATCTGTAATCGGACACCCCGCAAGTTTTAGTGTTTCGAGATTCACTAACCCCGCAAGTGAACTAATATCCGTAAGCCGAGAATTGTTTGACAGATCTAAGGTTCTTAACTTAGTCAAACCTTCAAGTGGTGTAATGTCTCTTATATCGTTATAATTTAGAATCAATTCCGTGAGGTTTGTTAAGCCATTCAAGGGTGTAATGTCTTTTATTCTAAGATTGAACCCCATATCTAACTTCCTAAGATTGGTCAGGTCTTTAAGTGGGGTTATATCTCTTATATCATTGATATGAAGAATCAATTCTGTGAGGTCAGTTAAGTCTTTCAAGGGTGTAATGTTTTCTATGCTGTTGAACCCAATATCCAATGTCCTAAGACTCGTTAAGCCTTTGAGTGGTGTAATATCTATTATACTATTGGCTTGAAGAGACAATTCTGTGAGGTTTGTCAATCTTGCAAGCGATGTAATATCGTTTGTTCGGTTATAACTTAGGTTCAATTTATTGAGTTTCAATAAACCTTTGAGCGGCATAAATGAAACAATTTGATTGCCATAGAGGTCTAACGTTGTTAGGTTCGTTAGTTCTCCAATTGGTGTGAGGTCTCGGATGATGTTAGTAGTTAGCTCTAACGTCGTTAAGTTCGTTGCGTTTTCCAATCCTGTGAGATCCTGTATCTTAAGAAAATTTATCAAATCGACCGTATTAGAGTTTCCATCAACAACCAACGTTGTTAATTCTGACATCGACCGTTTTGAAATATCATCACCTGAAGCTAATCCTAACGTCAAGCGAATCATCCTTGCTAAACTCCGATCCGGGATTTCCAAGATGTCGGATAAAACGTAAACTATAACAATAATACCATCTGTCTGATTGCCATCTGAGACAAGTATTTCCAGTATGTGGACTGGCTTGGTACTATAATCAATTGGCATCTTGGTTTTCAATTGTCCTGTCCTACTATCAATCTCAAACATATCACCGCAAGAATCAACAATACTGTATTCTAAAGTTTCACCCGCATCCATATCCATTGCTGTTATAGGATTTCCGACATTCACACCTGCCTCTGTTGTTTCGTTTATCTCACGGGTGGTTGTGTCCCCTTCAATGAAAATCGGTGCAAATTCATTTACAGGTTCAACGTGAATCCATACCTCAGTTTTAGCTGATGCGCTACCATCGGAAACCTCAACATCAACGAAATAGGTGCGCGGATCACGCTCAAATGCTTCATAGTCAAGTGGTGCCTTGATGTGCAATTGACCCGTACCACCATCAATCTCAAACATATTCGCGTCATTTCCACTTAAACTGTATGTCAAGACAACATCAGAACCATCAGGATCTATTGCTGACACAGGTTTACCGATGCTTATGCCGACTGGTGTATTTTCTGGAATTGAGCGGTGAACTCGATTTACTGCAGCTTCATCCATTTCCTCAGAAAAAACGGGGGTTTCATTGACATTTGTTACGCGAATGATCACCGTGATGATGTCTGTGTCTTCTGGCTCTTCCATATCTGTGATTGAGAGAGTGACTTCATAGAAGTTCTTTTTTTCATAGTTCAATGCAGATTTAGTTCTCAACTGTACGCCACCGCGAAAAGGAAGAGTAATAGCAAATGATTTCGCATCAGGACCGTACAGCCATATATCAATGCAGTTCTCCGCTTCCTCCGCGGAATATCTCAATGGAGCACCGATATTATTGCATTTTGGTGTATTTTCTGCTATTTCCCGGGTAGTTGAATTGCCTTCTGCGAATTCCAGTTCCGCATAACCTATACCGTGTATGCCATATACTAACAACACAGTAAAAATCAACACGTATGTCTTTTGATTCAAAATTTGCTTTTTCATAATTAATTCCCTCTGTGTTTATCTTTCGCTGGTAGTTTGCACTTTATTCATCAGCTTTTCATAATAAGTCAATATATCTATTAATGTTCTAATACATATTTTTAGAGAATAAAGTGATTTTAGCATTGGGAAACGACATCAAATAAATTAGGTTTACATAGACAACTAATTCTTAATATATTTCTCAAATATGCAATGGTATATCAGACTGTAAAGCATTTAATTATCAGTGTCAGAAAATGAAATTGAATCAAATAATTAAGTCGTCAAATTCAATATAAGAATAGGAGGGTTAGGCTGCCGAAGGAAGATGATTTTGGAGATGTTTAGTTGTTTCTTCCTTGACCAAAGGCTGGGAAGTTGTTTGTTCAAGTTTTTTCCACAATATTTATAGTGAAGTATTAAGATAAATATACACTTTTAATTTGAATTTTGGCATTTGTAGTTGTGCAATTCAATGCACCTCTTACATTCTGTAGGAGCACCCTGGTGAATACCTTACGCGTATTAGCGTGGATTCGTTATTCTTGATTTCACTAAGAAAATATCAAGGACGCATCGCAAAAGGATTGCATAGTAGTTTGTAATAAATTGTGTACTTCACTATAGACAGTGTCAAGGAATGATATTCCTAAAATCTTTTTGTCTACATAACACAGGAGAAATGTTACCAATTTGGATCGTATTCCCAATTCGTTCGTTGCCTACCGTAACGGATACCGTTTATTTCGGTCTGGTGACATACGAAACACCTATGATAATCGGTAACACCGTGTAGTTCGTGAGCAGAGATGATTTCAGGTGTATTATGCTCGTGGCAAGTGATGCAGGTGTAACTGCGATAGGGGGAGTCTGCGGAAAGTGCAAGTTGATCCGTCTTAATCTTAGCATGATAGTTTCTGCTGTTTTCCTTGTCATCAATTTTCCATGTCTTGCCGATTTCCTTGATTGATACTTTAGCCGTGGGTGAAATCTTTATTTCGTGTTGTATGAACCACCAATGTAAATCTTCTGGTATTGTATCGGAAGTGTCCAGTTCATTCTGTAATGATGCATCAACATGGAATAGTAGTGGATCAGACGTATGACATCTTGCGCATGGGACATCGTGCACATCAGTAAGCGGGAAGAAGTCATCATGGTCAAGTTTTGCTTGTCCGTGGAAGACTATACTGATCAATAGAATTGGTGCGAGAATGAGATGGAATCTGAGCAGTGTCTGTCGTGTTTTACGAGCAGTGAGACTGACCGCTATTCCCGTGCCTAAATTGGACAGCGCAAATATAAAGGTTAACCATGAATGCCACGTAAGCGGTTGAAATGCAGAGTGGAACAACACAAGACACAGACCAAGTGATGCAATCCGTTGATGGTATTTTAGCCATACCTGTCGACTACCCCAACGTAGCCATCGGCTTCGTAAGAGATATAGACTTGCTATAAGAATAGCGATTGCACCTATGATGCTGATAGTATGTCTTGCTTCCCCGAAACTACCTACCTGCCAAATACAGAGGGTGGATATTACTGCAGCCCCGATGATTCCGTGACCGATTTGTAGAAAGACTTTCATGCTGTCAGTTTAGCATTTTCAAGGAATTGTGACAAGGACAAGATTCCTATGTCCATTGATGTAAACGAAGATAGAAACCAGATAGATTCCATTTGCTAAAGGAAATAGATGGACAAGACAGAATAGATATGTTATAATAAACAACACAATTAATACATAACACAATAGTTGAATCTACAGGAGGTGGAAAATGAATCTCAAAACTACCTTCATACTGCTTTTTCTCTCTGCCACGATTTTGCTTGTCGGATGTTATACCAAACTCAGTTATCACGAACCAACATATTTCGCTGAGAATCAACAGAAACCTATAAAAGAAACCGATAAAGAGATAGAAAATGCTTCCGATTCCGAGATAGAAGTTGAAAATGGCGACTCGGAAGGTTATTATGGTCGTCGGAAGTTCACATATCGTTCTACCCGTTCAAACGCTCGTGATTCCTACTGGCTTCCTTATAGACCGTATCCTTATGTATATTTTCCATCCTATTTGTATTATTATCCAAATCCTTGGTACTCTGGATATTATACTCCTTACGGATATTATGGTAGTTATTATCCCTATAGAGGTTACTATGGAAGGTACCGTAGTACATTTCATCCTACTCCCCGTCGAACATACAAACGAGTTTCAACATTCAAAGGACTACGTTCTGATTACCGTCGGGCACGATATTCTCGTAGTTTAAGTTCGTCAACACCTTAATCTAAAAAGCCTCAAGAGAGACATGGAATAGAGAATAATATTACTAACCATTACCGAAGTGGTAGTTACATAGAAGGAAAATATTGATTAGCACGCGGTATGTAAACTACATAGTATTGGTCAACGTTTATAGTACTAAAACATTAGTGATTAGAAGAAAAAGGAGAAACAAAAAATGATACGAGCAACTATCGGTGTTTTTGTATGTCTGCTTTTAACGGGTTTATTGACAGTCGTTTGCCTAGCACAAGAAGAAGAGGTAGCAATCGGTAATACGTTTGGTGTAGGTGCGCGTTCAATGGGTATGGGTGGTGCTTCTCTTGGGCTTGCCGATGATTTCACTGCATTATATTGGAATCCTGCTGGACTTGCACAAATAAAAAAGTTCGAATTATTCACAAGTTTAACACACAATACTGCCACAACAGATAGTTTTTTTACCAATGATGAAACAACCAGTACAAGCCGTTCACAACTACGTCCGAATTCATTCGGTATTGTTTATCCATTAGACACGCAGCAGGGAGGTGCAGCGGTAGCATTTGGCTATAACCGTGTCCAAAACTTTGATTTTCAAACCAAGATTCAAGGTATTGGTTCCGATTCGGGAGACGTATTTAGTGGTCTTTTGGTAAATGAAACCAACCGAAACTCAGGCGGTATAGGTATTTGGAGTTTTGGTGGGAGTGTATATATCTCTAAGAATATTCTGATTGGAGGTTCAGTGGACTACTGGAATGGGGATAGTCTTAAGGAATTAGATACAGTAGCAACAGATACGAGGAATATTAGAGAAGATCTGGCAAGATTCAGCTATGATGACGAGATTGACCGCGTATATTCCGGTGTCAGTGGACGGATCGGTGTTTTAGCAAATATTGTTGATACAGTCAGCCTTGGAGTTACGTTCATAGCACCGACAGATTTGACAGTAGATGAATTTTGGAGCCAGTATGAAATTAGATATAATGACGAAAATAATGAGGGTGAATCCGAGGCTGCAGATGGTGTCTTTGCCTTTGACATTGAACGACCTTTTGAAATCGGAGCCGGTATTGCCGTCAAGTTGTTAAATAAACAGTTAGTTTTTGCAGGGGATATTCAGGTTACGGATTGGCAGCAGACACGATATAATCCAACACCAGCAGAAGATATACCGGATGATTTCTTTGAAGAATTCTATGCTACAACTTTACAAGCAAGGATTGGTGCTGAATACCGTGTGCCAGCGATAGATTCATATTTACGGGTTGGCTATTTTCGAGATACGGTTCCGTTTACTGATATCGATATTGAAAATGAACGTGATTTCCTGACATTCGGTGTTGGAAAGATATTTGAGGATTCAATAAAATTTGATCTTGCTTATATGTTGGGCAATTGGCAGCAATCCAGAAACAAACTAACAACGAAACGAAATACACACCGAGTTTTCGTATCAGGTGCATACCGATTTTAAACAAAACATATCAATTTAATCAGAGTATAGCAGAGAGGCTAACCTCTAATTATTTATACTGAAAACAAGCGAAACCCTATGGTAAGTGTGGAGTTTAAACCGTTACTACCATAGGGTTTTAATAATTTAGGATAGTCTATATACACAAATTATACAAGTTGAATATATGCCATCTGTGCACCATCACCGCGTCTCAATTCTCCTCGAATAATACGGGTATATCCACCATTTCGATCTTGGTAACGTGGTGCTATATCATCAAAAAGTTTTTGAAGTATGGCATGCTTTTGCATCGCACCAGATTCACCACGACGTGGCGTATGATGTAAGTTAGTGCCATATAATAACCGTGCGGCACGTCTGCGTGCATGCATATTATCTTGTTTTGCGAGTGTAATTAGTTTTTCCGCCACGCGTCGGAGTTCTTTGCATTTGGGCAAAGTTGTCCTAATTTGTTCGTGTTCAAACAGCGCGGTTGCTTGGTTGCGGAAGAGCGCATTTCGGTGGCTTGTGGTTCGTCCTAATTTCCGACCACGTTTTCTATGTCTCATCTTTTTCCTCCTCTTCCGTTTCTATATAATTGTCGTCTTCCAAATTCATGCCGAGAGTTAATCCCATATTTGCAAGTTGGTCTTTTATTTCATTGAGAGATGTTTTACCGAAATTCTTATATTCTAACATCTCCTTCTCATCTTTGACGACAAGTTCACGGATAGTTTTTATGTTTGCTGTTTCAAGACAGTTCCCAGCGCGGACTGATAGTTCAAGGTCAGCGACTGGTTTAGAAAGATATCTGTTTCTCAATATTTTTGCTTCGTCAATTTCCGGAACAGGTTCAACATAGGTTTCGTCAAACTCCGTAAAGATATCAAGTTGACTACGCAAAATCTCCGCAGCCTGTGTAATTGCCAGTTTTGGTGTTATACTTCCATCTGTCCAGATTTCAAGATTGAGTTGATCAAAATCAGTCACATCTTCAACTCGAGTTTCGTTTACCGAGAAGTTTACTCTTTCTACAGGTGAGAATTTCGCATCAACCGGTATCCAACCGATGGGTTTCTTAGGATCTCTATGTTCTTCAGCAAGTGAATAACCGCGTCCTGTCTCGACTTGTATTTCCATATCAATTCCCTGACACTTATCCAGTGTTGCGACGTGTTGATCAGGGTTGATAATCTCAACAAGTGAATTAGAACGGATGTCCGCTGCTGTCAACTCTCCTGAACCACTTGCTTGGAGTTCCAATATCATTGGATCATCTTCTTGAAGTCGAAACCGTATCGCCTTGAGGTTAAGAATTATTTGTACAACATCTTCTAAAATCCCTGGAATAGTTGAATATTCATGCTTGACTTGATCAATCTGAATTGCAGTGATGGCAGCTCCTTTAATCGAGGAAAGAAGTACTCGACGAAGCGAGTTACCGAGAGTAGTACCAAATCCTCGCTCAAGTGGCTCCGCGGTGTATTTTGCATAATTTGGTTCTAATGTTTCTGTATCCGCTACCAAACGTTCGGGCATTGTTAACTTCAATCTATCCATCAATTTCCTCCTATAGGCTTAAGTTGTTCTATGAACAGAATCAGACAGATTTGCTTCAGAAATATTACCATGCTATGCATCAACATTATGTGGTATTGTATAGTATTAAAATGGATTGTAAGAACTGCTGGATTATTTCGGTATGCAGATTATACAACCGCAGTAATATAACTCTCTGTTCGTGGAAACTTACTTTTAAAGATTGTACTTTGATCCCCTTGTTATGTCCCGATGTGTCTCATGAAACAATTATAGTGCCAGGACAGGGAGAGACTGTAGTAAACAACTTGAAATGATTCTTTGGGTTGGATACGGTTTTATTGTATAGTGGTATTTCATATTTTACTACACTACACCAAATCACGCCAAACCTACTATTGACAAATTCAATCATAGGACAACAAGAGTTTAACAGATTAAATTTGAAGAACATTCAAGAGGTAGATAAATATTACCTGGAGTACAATTCAATTATAAGTTGTGTGTCTAGTTCTGCTGCGATATGTTCTACAATTGGGGTCCCTTGTACTCGTCCTTCGGGTTTATCAGCATCCAGTTCGAGCCATTCTGGTGCTCCCCTCTGTTTAGAAAATTCTAACGCCTCTTGAATCGTGATACTATCACGGCTTTTTTCGCGTGGCGTAATAACATCTCCAATTTGAACCAGATATGAAGGTATATTGACGCGTTTCCCATTGACTGTGAAGTGGTTGTGCTTTACCAATTGTCTGGCTTGTTTGCGTGATGTTGCAAACCCAAGGCGATAAACGACGTTGTCTAATCTCCGTTCAAGGAGAGCGATGAGATTCTCACCTGTAATACCAGTTTGACGTGTCGCTTTGAAATAATAATTGCGGAACTGTTTTTCATAAATTCCGTATATTCGTTTTGCTTTTTGTTTAGTACGTAATTGCCGTCGGAATTCGCCACGAGCGCGTGTAGGTGGTTTTTGACCATGGTCACCAGGCGGATAACTTCTACGTTCAAATGAACATTTCGGTCCTATGCATCTGCGACCTTTCAGAAAAAGTTTCTCACCTTCCCGACGGCATAATTTACAGACAGAATCTAAATACCTACTCATTTGTCTCCTTAGTTATACACGTCGTCTTTTGGGGGGACGACATCCATTGTGTGGTATCGGGGTCATATCTTTCATTAGAGTTATTTCTAAACCCGCAGCGGCGAGTGCTCGTATAGAAGATTCTCGCCCGGATCCGGGTCCTTTGACTCTCACCTCAACTCGTTTCATACCGTGGTCCATGGCTTTTCTGGCACAGGCTTCCGCAGTCTGCTGCGCAGCAAAAGGTGTTGACTTCCTTGAACCGGGGAACGTCATTCCTGCGCTTGCCCAAGCAACTGTATTACCATTGAGGTCAGTGATTGTCACAATTGTATTATTGAACGTAGCCTGGATATGGGCAATACCCTCTGGCACATTTTTTCGTTCCCGTCTTCTTGAACGCAATCTGTTCTCCTTTATATATCCGTAAATGCACTGTAGAATAGACAACGGTGGTATCTGATAGAGAGAAACAAGAAACACCGTTGTAGAATTTTTTGTGGATCAACCACCTTTACGTGCTGCCTCTTTGGCTTTTCTACCGACAGAAATAGTGCGAGCTTTACCTTTTCTTGTACGAGCATTTGTGTTTGTGCGTTGTCCTCGCACAGGTAATTGCCTGCGGTGGCGGAGGCCACGATAACTGTTAATATCCATAAGCCGTTTGATGTTTTGATCAACTTCGCGACGTAAATCACCTTCAACTTGACATTCTTCAGTAATTTTGTCTCTGAGTTGGCTAACTTCGTTTTCAGCCAAAGCATCAACTTTTTTGCCTGGGTCAATGTTTAAGTCACTGACGATTTTCTTGGCAGTATAACGACCAATGCCGTAGATAGCTGTCAATGCAATATCGATTCGCTTCGTACGAGGTAGATCCACACCTGCTATGCGTGCCATGGTTTCCTCCTAATGTGTGTAGGTTAAGGCTATCCTTGACGTTGTTTGTGCTTCGGATTCGAAGAACAAATAACACGGACAATTCCTTTTCTTTTTATAATTTTACATCGGTTACATATTTTCTTGACAGATGGTCGGACTTTCATAGTTTCCTCTCAGTTCATATTCCGAAGTTGACATACGTTAACGATGTCTCTGTTTATCTTCCTCTGCGACCTTTCAAACGTCTATCTTTTAAGAAGCCATCATAATGTCGCATGGTTAAGTAAGATTCTATTTGTGATACAGTATCCAGTACAACACCTACAACAATCAAAACAGACGCACCTTCAACCATGCCACCAACACCAAGCCAACTGGTGATGGCAATAGGGATGACAGCAATACCGGCTAAAAACAATGCACCGGGAAGTGTGATTCGGGTTAGTGTTGTATTGATATAATCAGCTGTTTGTTTTCCGGGTCGTAACCCTGGTATAAATCCACCGTTTTTCTGCAGGTCTTCTGCCATTTGAACAGGATTGATCTGTACTGCTGTATAAAAGTAGGTGAATCCTATGATTAACAATGCGTAGATAGCAAGATATAATAAAGATGGGTTAGTCGGATCCATCAGATTTGTTAAGCCAATAACCCATGTCCAATCTTGAGGCATTATACCGATGATAAAACTTGGGAACGTCATTAAATAAACAGCAAAGATAATAGGTATCATACCTGCTGCGTTAACGCGTAATGGTAAATGCATTGAGCGACCACCGAAGACTTTTCCACCGCGTATCTGCCTACCATATTGGATCGGAATCTTACGTACAGACAAGTGTATAAAGATTGTGCCTGCTACAGCTATTACAATTAGAGCAAGCAAACCTGTAAGATTGATAAGTCCAAATCCTGTGTCTTGTACCAAACTCCTTATGACAGTCACGACTCCACTTGGAAACGCTGCCATAATACCAACAGTGATAATAATTGAGATACCTTGTCCAATACCGCGTTCAGTAATTTGTTCACCGAGCCACATAACAAAAGCTGTGCCTGCGGTCAGTGTTATCACAACTAACGCGTGCCACCAAATAGTTGCGTTTGGGTCAACTATGTTCCCGGTACTATCTCCGAATAGTGCACCAGGGTTTCTCAAAAGAATAGATATTGTTATACCTTGTATGATACTTAGAAGGACGGTTCCATAACGTGTGTATTGTGTAATTTTCTTGCGTCCATCTGGTTCCTTAGAAAGTTTTTCTAAGGCAGGGATAATCATTGGAAGCATCTGCATGATAATTGCAGCAGTGATATAAGGTTGAATTCCAAGGGCGAAAATCGTCATCTGTCCGAAGGCACCACCTGAGAAGATATTAATCAATGCAAGGACATTTCCTGTACGTTCCATCAATTGATTAAAGAAATCCTCAAGTGCGGCATCGTCAATGCCCGGCAGCGTGATGTGCGCACCGAGACGATAAACTACCAGCAGCATTATAGTAAAGATAATCCGCTTGCGCAATTCAGGGATTTTTAAGGCATTTTGAATCGGCTTTATCACTTAAATCACCTCGGCGGTACCGCCTTTTGCTACAATCTTTTCAATTGCAGATTTTGAAAAGCGGTGTGCGCGCACGTTCAGTCGTTTGTCAAGTTCGCCGTCACCGAGTATTTTTATGAGAGCATTTTTTCTTTTAATAATACCTGCTTCCCGTAATAGTTCCGGATTCACTTCAAGTTCATCCTCAAATATATTTAGGGACTTTATATTTACAACATCGTATTCTAACCGTTTGTGTGCGATTCTTCGTGGACCACGTTTAGGTACGCGCCTGACTAAAGGCATTTGTCCGCCTTCAAACCAAGCAGGAATTGATGATCCTGAGCGCGATTTTTGCCCTTTATGTCCACGACCAGCAGTACCACCCTTTCCAGAACTATTGCCGCGGCCAACACGTTTGCGTTTGCGAGTTGCACCGGGGGCAGGTTTAAGTTCATTAAGTTTCATTGAATCTATCGTTCCTTAAAATATGACTAAACAGTTTTAACTGTTTGTTTTAGTAGGACGTTTATGTAAGAGTTCTTCAACCGATTTGCCTCGTATTCTGGCAACTTCATTGACATCTTTTAGGTTACTCAATCCGATCATGGTTGCCTCTGCGATATTCTTTACGTTTCTGGAAGATAGACATTTTGTTAGAGCATCACGTACTCCGGCATATTCCAAAATTGAACGTGTTGCGTGTCCAGCGATAATACCTGTACCGGGTCTTGCTGGTTTGAGCAATACTTTAGCAGCTTTGAATTCACAGATTATTTCATGTGGAATCGTGCCATCCTTTAATGGAACACGAATCAAGTTCTTCCGTGCATCTGCAAAACTTTTACGAAGTGCACCTGCAATTTCACTGGCACTCCCAAAACCTATTCCAACAATACCTTCTCGATTACCGACAACAGATAACGTATTAAAACTTGGCGTCCTTCTTCCTTTACCTACTCGCATGACGCGATTTATGTCAATAGGACGTTCTTCAAATTCAAAATCGTCAGGATTGATTCTTTCTTTTCGCAAAAAAGTCTCCTCTTAAGGGACATACTGGGCATTAAAACTTAAGCCCACCTTCCCTTGCAGCTTCAGCGAGGGCTTTGATTCGACCATGATATAGATTGCTTCCTCGGTCGAAGACGACTCCCTCAATGTTATTTTCTTTTGCCTTTTGCGCGATGAGTGTACCAACGCTTTGAGCAATTTGTATTTTACCTCCCTCAGATGCATGTTCCTTTACTTCTGGAGATAAACTGGAAGCATGTGCAAGTGTGCTTCCGTTCTCATCATCAACGATTTGGGCATAAATATGTTTCAGACTTCTACTGACAGAAAGCCGGGGACGCAGATTTGTACCGCTGATTTTACGACGAACTCTTTTCTTTCGTCGGAGTTGGCTTTTCTGTTTTCTTTTCGTCTTATCCAACGGATTTCCTCCCGCAGCTAAAACACTGTTATTATTTTTGACAATACCATAAAATAACACACCGATATATTATCCAGCGACCTTACCTTCTTTGTCGCGGACACGTTCACCATCGTAACGTATACCTTTGCATGGTTTGTAGGTTTCGGGTTTCTTTATTTGACGGATAGAGGCAGCTACCTGTCCAACTACTTGTTTGTCTATTCCACTGATAGTAATAGGAATGTGTGTTTGACCATCTATACTCTCCTGAGGTTCAACAGTCAACGTGATGCCCTCTGGAGGATTGAAGGTTACTGTATGTGAATATCCAACATCAAGCGTCAAGACATTCTGACGATTAACCTCAGCTCGATACCCTGTACCCACCACACGCAACTTTTTCTCAAAACCTTCTGAAACACCTGTAACCATATTAGCAATCAGGCTTCGAGTTAAACCGTGTAATGCTTTTTGTTGTCTGGTATCGTTTGCGCGAGCAACAGTAATAACATTATCTTCAATATTCGCATCAATTCCTTGTGGAATAATCCAATCCAACGAACCTTTGGGACCTTCTATCTGAACCCCACTGTCTTTGAAATCAACTTTCACGGAACTTGGAATTGGAATTGGAATTTGTCCAATGCGTGACATTCTATTTCTCCAATTAACATTTTGAAATTGCAGCTATGTTGTAAGGTGCATTTAAATGATTACCAGACATAACAAAGTACTTCGCCACCGACCTTTGCTCGTCTGCATTCAATTGAGGTTTTGACCCCATGCGATGTGGACATAATTGCAATCCCGAGGTCGCCAAATACACGAGGCAACTTATCTGATCTACGATAAACACGTCTGCCGGGTTTACTGATTCGTCTCAGATTAGTTATAGCTTTTTCTTTATTATTTGCACCATATTTCAAATAGATTCTTATAATGCCTTGTTTTCCATCTTCAATAAGACGGTAGTTTCGTACGAAACCTTCTTCAGACAAGATACGAGCAATCTCCAATTTGAGTTTGGAGGATGATACCTCAACACGCTCATGTCCAGCCATATTAGCATTACGTATCCGTGTTAACATATCTGCGATTGGGTCAGTCATTGACATAAAATAATCTCCTTCTTACCAACTCGCCTTTCTGACACCAGGGATTTTCCCCGCACGTGCCATAAGACGAAAGCAGATACGACATAATTCAAACTTACGCAGATACCCTCGTGCACGTCCACAGGTTTTGCAACGACTATATTTCCGTGTCCGGAACCGAGGGGTTTTTTTATTCCTGGCAATCCAAGATTTACTTGCCAACTTTAAGCACTCCTTTGATTAAAACCAACTTGTGTTATCTCCAATAGATATGCTGCTACTGACGGAAAGGCATACCGAGTTGTCGTAACAACGCTCGAGCTTCTTCGTCTGTCACAGCGGTCGTTCCAATCGTCACATTCATACCGCGGATATCATTCACGTCGTCATAATCAATTTCTGGAAAAATGAGTTGTTCGGTTAAACCTAATGAGTAATTTCCTCGACCATCAAAGGCGTCAGGGGAAACTCCACGGAAATCTCGAATCTGAGGTAACACAACATTAATCAACCGGTTGAGAAATTCATACATACGAAGTCGTCGGAGTGTAACTTTACACCCGATTGCCATACCAGGGGAACGCGTCATTCTCGACGGACCTCTGATTTTAAAGGCAGAGATTGATTTTCTCGCACGAGTAATAATTGCACGTTGACCTGCGATAAGAGTCAACTCTTCAACAGCCTCCTCAAGAACTTTTGGTTCCTGAACCGCCGCACCGACTCCGATATTTAAGGTAATTTTTTCTAATTTTGGTATCTGCATTACATTTTTGTAGTTAAACTCTTTTTGTAATGCTGGAACAACTTCTGTTTGATAAAATGTTTTAAATTGGCTCATTCGCCTTATATCCTATAGCATGACTGTTGTAATTTGAATTTTTCTGAAAAATCCTCTATCTGTGTCTGTAATCTGGTATAAATATATCAGTTAATCTTTTTTAGGTTAGAGATATGGATAGTGCCTTCGCGTTCAACAATGCCACCTTGTCCCATTTGATTTGGACGTAAATGGCATTTAATAAAATGAATACCTTCTACAATAGCCCTATTTTTCTCTGGAAAAACCTCCAACACAACGCCTTGCTTACCACGGTCTTGACCACTCAAGACCTTTACTAAATCATCTTTTTTAACATGCAGCTTTTTCTTAGACATTATTTTTCTCCTAAATCACTTCAGGGGCTAAGGAAACAATCCTCGTAAACGACTTTTCTCTGAGTTCACGAGCAACTGGACCGAAAATACGTGTCCCTCGTGGTTCATTTTCTTCGTTAACAAGAACAGCCGCATTCTGATCAAACTTAATATAAGAACCGTCTGGACGACGATACTCTTTTGCGGTTCGAACAACAACAGCGCGAACAACTTCACCTGCCTTGACCTGTGTATTCGGTGTCGCCTCTTTAATACTGGCAACAATTATATCCCCAACCCGGGCATAGCGACGCCGTGTTCCCCCGAGCACGCTAATGCACATTAAATTTCTGGCACCCGTATTATCGGCACAGGTTAATCGCGTATAATTTTGAACCATTGCCGCACCTTCCTTCCAAATTAATCAGTGGCAGACTGTGCCGCTGATATTATAGACTGCACCCGCCATCGTTTTCGACGACTTAACGGACGGCTTTCCATCACCTGTATAACATCTCCAACATTACACTGATTCTGTTCATCATGTGCCAGTACCTTTTTGGTTGAACGAATAACTTTCTTGTATAGAGGATGTTGATAACTTCGAACAATTGCAACAGCGACAGTTTTATTCATACGGTTGCTGACAACCGTACCAGTTCGAATTTTTCGGTGTCTTTGTTTATTCACGTTCAATATATTCCTATATCAAAGACATTCAGTTAGTGTAATATACGCTGAATAGTCCTATGTTTCCAGGTTCTATTCCTGGGTGTCTAATTCACGAGCACGTAACACAGTTTTTATACGTGCGATGTCTTTACGAATTTTACCAATAAGAGTTGTGTCTTCCAACTGTCCCAGAATGCTTCTGGATTTTTGGTTAAAAAGATTCTCTTTTAGTGATTCAAGTTCGTTTTCCAATTCCTCGGTGGATCTGGTTAGTAATTCGTGTGCTTTCATTTTTATACCTCATCCCGCGCAACAAATTTCGTCTTTATAGGAAATTTGTGTGCGGCACGTTCCATTGCTTCTTTGGCAACATCACGAGAAACACCACTTAATTCATAGATAATTCTGCCGGGTTTTACAACAGCAACCCAGAATTCCGGTGCTCCTTTACCTCCACCCATCCGAGTTTCAGCAGGTTTTTTGGTGATCGGTTTATGAGGAAAAATCTTGATCCACATTTTACCACCACGTCGAACCGCACGCGTGATTGCAACCCTCCCAGATTCAATCTGGTTACTTGTAATCCAACCAGCTTCCATTGCCTGTAACCCGTATTCGCCGAAGTTAATCTCTGAACCGCTGCGCGGTTTTCCTCGACGTTTTCCGCGATGGACCTTCCGGTGCATCACACGTTTTGGCATTAACATTTGAATTGACTCCTAATATCTTTGGTGAAACGCACAAGCAAAAAATACCAATCGGTTATCATCTTAACTTTCGTCATCTTACTTGTCGTTACTATTTTGGCGTCTGCTTCTTGTATTACGTCCTTGTGTTCGTTGTCTACCAGAAGAACCACGAGTACTGGATTGTCGGTTGTCATTTCGGGATCTTCCAGTGTTACTACGTCTGCTACTCTGTTGACGACGAGCAGGTGGCTCACCACTCAACGCTTCTGGTACACCCAGTATTTCACCTTTAAAAATCCAAGTCTTCACACCAATTTTTCCATAAGTTGTGTTTGCTTCTGTAAAACCATAGTCAACATTAGCGCGGAGCGTGTGCAACGGAACACGTCCTTCCAAACTTGATTCGGAACGTGCTATCTCTTTTCCGTCAAGTCTACCACTGACCATCACTTTAACGCCTTGTGCTCCTGCTTGCATTGAATCAGCAATATTTCTCCGCATCGCCTGTTTAAAACTGGTTCTGCGTTCAATCTGGGTTGCCACTGCTTCAGCGAGAAGTTGTGCATCAAGTTCTGGCACTTTTATCTCAGTGACCTTAATTTTGACTGGACGACCTATGAGTTTAGCAATATCTGTCTGTAATTTTTCTGCCTCTACACCTCTGCGTCCAATTACAATACCGGGTCTGGCAGTATGGATATTAATACTACATCTCTCAGCAACGCGTTCAACTTCAATTCGGGATATACCCGCGCGAACTAATTGCTCCTTGATATGTTGCTGAATCTTAAAATCTTCATGCAACCATTTCGCATAATCTCTGTCGCTATACCACTTAGAATCCCACGTTTCTATTATTCCTAACCGCAAACCGCGGGGGTGAGTTTTTTGTCCCACACAAACCTCCTGTTAGATACTATCCCAGTTATAAATCTGGAGGATATGGGGTGATAAACACTACTCACCATCATATTCACTCTCCTCATCTACAACAACTGTGATATGACTCTGACGTTTAAATATGCGATTTGCCATACCTCGCGCACGGGGACGTATCCATTTTCGTGTAATTCCTTCATCAACACGAATCTCTTTGACGAACAAATTGGCGGCATCCACAGCAGCATCTTGATACTGGACGTTTGCTATCGCAGATTTGATCAGCTTGTAAATTACAGGGGCTGCCGCTTTATGTGTAAAGAGCAGTTGATTCAGCGCATCATCAACATACTGATTCCTGACCAAGTCGGCAACAAGCCGTGCTTTTCGCGGTGCTACCGAAACGTTCCGAATCTTTGCCCTTCCTTCCATCAGTTTCTCCTAACAAAACTATTGACCACTTGAGTGTACAATGTCTTGCTTTTTTAACTCTTAACAACTTATATAATTGAAAGTACATCTAATAAAACATGCACTTATGACGATATAAAAAATAGAATACCAAATTATCTTCTTTGACCGCCAGCGTGTGAACGGAATGTACGGGTCGGTGAAAATTCTCCCAGTTTATGTCCAACCATATTTTCGGTGATATATACTGGAAAAAATTTCTTTCCATTGTGTATAGCAACGGTATGACCCACAAATTCTGGTGTAATAGTAGAACTTCGTGCCCACGTACGAATGACACGCTTACTACCTGATTGTTCCATTTCTGCAATATGTTTCGCAAGTTTTGCGTCTACATAAGGTCCTTTTTTAATCGAACGCGCCATTAGCAGTCTCCTTTAAATACTAAAATAGAACTTCACACAAAATCTGTTGTGAACAATTACTTACGTTTTCCAAAGATATATTGACTCGATTTCTTTTTCGGATTTCGTGTCTTATATCCTTTTGTCGGAACACCCCAAGGTGTAACCGGATGTCTTCCACCAGAACTCTTTCCTTCACCACCACCATGCGGATGATCAACCGGATTCATTGCAACACCTCTGACTTTTGGACGTTTACCTAACCATCGTGAACGTCCTGCCTTACCAATAGAGATTGTTGTAAGATTTCCAACCTGTCCTATAGTCGCCATTGCTTTTACCGGGATAAGACGTATCTCGCTGGAGGGTAAACGGATTCGCGCATATTTACCTTCACGATCAACCAACTGCGCTGCACCACCTGCACTACGAACAAGTTGTCCACCTTTTCCGGGTTGCATCTCAATATTATGTATAGAAGAACCCAACGGTATTTTTTCAAGAGGTAATGCATTACCGACACGGATCTCCGAGTCAGGTCCAGAGGTGACAGTGTCCCCTACTTGGAGACCAAGAGGAGCAATAATGTAACGTTTCTCACCATCAACATAATGAAGCAAAGCAATATGTGCAGAACGGTTAGGGTCATACTCAATTGCTGCAACTTTCGCTGGAATATCAAATTTGTCCCGCTTGAAATCAATAACACGATATCTACGTTTGTGACCACCACCGCGTCTACGAACAGTTAAACGTCCGTTGTTATTACGTCCAGCTTTTTTCTTGGACCCTTTGACGAGTGATTTCTCAGGCTTTTGACGTGTAATTTCTTCAAATGTATATCCCGTCATAAACCGACGACTCGGTGTAACAGGTTTATATGTTTTTGCCATTCTCATTTCCTCTCGTAAAACAAACTTTCATCCAACTCGGTTCATTATATAGACGAAAACATTGCATCAAATTTAGATACTCTCAAACACTGGGATCCGAGTTCCTTCAACCACAGTAATAATAGCTTTCTTCCAATGGGGACGTCGTCCGCGTTGATAGCGATTCATTCTGCCCTTAACTTTTCCTTGAACTCGCATCGTATGGACATCAATGATACTTCCCTTAATATCAAATAACTCTTCAGCAGCGCGTCGTATATCCATTTTGTTAGCGTCTCGACTCACGACAAACGAATACTTATTATTCTCGCGGAGTAACGTGCTTTTTTCTGTAATATGTGGTCTTAATATAATTTGATAATTATCTTTCATAACATTAGCCTTCTGAATCTACAAATTTTGCTTCCAATTTCTCTGCAGCTCGCTCAGTGAGTACAAGTTTGTCATGCCACAGCACTTCATATATATTAAGCATATCCCACCTACAGCAATTGACTTTTGGAATATTCCTTAATGAAAGATGGATATTCGGTTCGTGTTCATCAAGGACGAATAAAACTTTACCATCTAAGTTCAATGCGTTTAATAGTGCTACAATATCTTTTGTGCGCGGACGCTCAAGTGTAAAACTTTCAATGAGAATACACTGTTCATTTTGAAACCGATCCGCAAGTGCACTTCTTAAACCGAGACGACGTACCTGCTTAGGTGTACGCTGACGATAACTGCGAGGTTTTGGTCCAAATGCTACCCCACCGTGTACTCGAATTGGTGATCCCGCATCACCTACCCGTGATCTACCAGTACCTTTTTGGCGATACAATTTCTTACCACTTCCTGCGACTTCACTGCGGCTTTTCGTAGAAGCTGTACCACTTCTCTGATTTGCGAGATACGCTACCACACATTGGTGAACAACAGCCGTATTTACCTCAGCGTGTGTAAATGAATCCGATAGACTCTTCTCGTGAAGTACTTCACCTGAACGATTGTGTACGTTTAAAGTTGCCATAACTCTTTAGCCTTCTCTCCGATGTACCTAACCTAGCATGAATCACCCCTGCTATCCTCATAGAGGTGCTGGGGTCAATTGTGTAAGATTACTTACCAAGTTAGTTTTCAGTATCGTCTCCCTTAGAAACCTTAACTGCTTTTCTAATCAAAAGGAGACCGTTGGGTGGACCTGGAATTGCTCCTTTTACAACTAACAAATTTCGCTCTGCGTCAGCTTGGATTACCTGTAAATTTTGGACAGTGTGTCGTTTAGCACCATAACGTCCTGGCATTCGCTTTCCTTTAAATACACGAGACGGTGTAGCACTTGCTCCGATAGAACCCGTCCGACGAAGGTCTTGCTCACCACCATGACTCTTTCTACCACCCTTAAATCCGTAACGTTTAACAACACCAGTAAAACCGTGTCCTTTTGATGTCCCCGTCACATCTACGAGTTCTCCTTCAGAAAATAAACTCGCATCAACAGTGTCACCGACTGAAACTTCATCAAGACTTTCTACGCGAAATTCACGGAGTACACGCGTGGGTGGTATATCTACTTTGGAGAAATGTCCGCGCTCAGGATTGTTAAATTTATTTTCTTTACGTTGACCGAACCCCAATTGAACTGCTTGATAACCATCGCGTTCCGACGTTTTCACCTGAACAATTGGACAAGGTCCGGCTTCTATAACAGTAACAGGTATAACTTTTCCAGACTCTTCGTAGACTTGAGTCATTCCAACTTTTCTGCCAATAATTCCGTTAACCATATTCCTACCTCTGCTATAGGAGCGTTATTTTGACATCAACCCCAGCGGGTAGGTCAAGCCGCATCAATGCGTCAACTGTCTTCGGTGCGGTTTCAAGAATATCTAACAACCGTTTATGTATACGCATTTCAAACTGTTCACGCGACTTTTTGTCGGTGAATGTTGAACGTTGAACGGTATATATATGTTTCTTAGTAGGCAACGGAATCGGACCAGAGACTCGCGCCTGTGTTTGCTTGGCAGTAGTCGCAATTTGCTTCGCTGACTGGTCAAGCAAACGATGGTCAAACGCTTTAAGTCGTATCCGTATCTTTTGATTGTTCATCTCTCGGTTCCTTTTTCAAAAGTAATAGGTAATTCCTCGTATATTCTTCGCCTTATACATGTATCTTGTCGAAGCTGTTTGGTTAATCTATCCAGACTTAGTGTTATAGCCTAAACGCTCCGACGAGATACATAACACGTTGTAGACAAGTTAAGTAAGGAACTAAACCTATTGAAGTACACCTCGTTACTCAAGGATTTTGGAGACAACACCTGCTCCGATAGTATGACCACCCTCACGGATAGCGAATCGGAGTTGCTCTTCCATTGCAATCGGTTTAGACAAATTAACGGTAATCTGAGCATTGTCACCTGGCATAATCATCTCAATCCCTTCGGCAAGATGCATTTCACCTGTAACATCAGTTGTCCGGAAATAGAACTGCGGACGATATCCACTAAAGAATGGATTCCAACGTCCACCTTCCTCTTTTGTTAAAATATATGCTTCAGCTTCAAACTTGGTATGTGGTGTAACCGTTCCAGGAATTGACAACACCTGTCCGCGTTCAACATCATCACGATCAATACCTCGAAGTAAGGCACCGATGTTGTCACCCGCTCTACCTTCGTCAAGAAACTTATTAAACATTTCAACACCAGTGACAACCGTATCACGTGTCTCGCGAAGTCCAACGATTTCAATTGTATCATTGACATTAACGATACCACGTTCAACACGACCCGTAACAACAGTACCACGTCCACTGATTGTGAAGATGTCTTCAATCGGCATCAGGAAAGGTTTTTCGGTGTCTCGAACCGGTTCCGGGATAAACTCATCAACAGATGTCATGAGATCAAGAATCGGTTTACATTTATCACTTGTTGGGTCACCTGCAGATTCCATTGCTTCCAAAGCGGAACCAGCGATGATTGGTGTGTCGTCACCAGGAAATTCATACTCATCCAACAGTTCACGTACTTCCAACTCAACGAGTTCAAGTAGTTCTTCGTCATCAACCATGTCTGCCTTATTAAGAAAGACAACCAGGGAAGGAACGTTCACCTGTCGGGCAAGGAGTACGTGTTCACGTGTCTGCGGCATAGGACCATCTGCTGCGGAAACAACCAGAATGGCACCGTCCATTTGGGCAGCACCAGTAATCATATTCTTGATGTAGTCAGCGTGTCCAGGACAGTCAACGTGAGCGTAGTGACGGTTTTCTGTCTCGTATTCAACATGAGCTGTGTTAATCGTAATACCACGTTCTTTTTCCTCGGGGGCTTTGTCAATGTCCTCATAGGTCATCACATAGTCTTTATCTGCGAGTTTTGATAACACCATAGTAATTGCAGCGGTAAGCGTTGTCTTACCATGGTCAACGTGGCCAATAGTACCAATATTAACGTGTGGCTTTGTCCTCTCAAATGCTTGCTTTGCCATTTCTGTCCGAACTCCAAATTATAGGTTTATATATATAAGGTTTGTAATATTGCTAAACCTGGGTTTAATCTATGTTCTCAAAAGCGCGTTTGGTATAGCGCACAACGTGTCTCAACTTTGTCCGAAAGTTCTCGGACTTCCACAAATTACCTAACGAAAATCTTGTTTCGGCAAGTAATATTTTTTATTAACTCTAACATTATATTCATTTGTTTTTAAGGACAACAATCATCGTTTTAGAACCTAAGTATGGTTCATCGTTCTTTTGATGTTGATGTAGTGTTTGATATCAATTCCTCCGCAACACTCATTGGTACTTCTCTATAGTGCGCAAACTCCATAGAATAATTCGCACGACCCTGAGTCAACGAACGAAGTGATTTAACGTAACCGAACATTTCAGATAATGGCACATCTACCCTAACTACTTGAATTCGTGATTTCTCATGTATCTCTGTGTCTCGAATATGAGCACGTCGAGAATTAAGATCTCCTATCACCTTTCCAAGATACTCATCAGGCACTATTACCTCAACACCCATTATCGGTTCAAGTAATACAGATCCCGCTCGTTTCGCAGCATCTTTGAATGCCATTGAAGCAGCAATCGAAAATGCCATCTCTGAGGAATCCACTTGATGGAAGGAACCATCTAATAGACGAACCCCAACATCAACTACAGGATAACCCGCTAAAGTTCCCACATTCATTGCATTTTCAATACCTTTTCGAACCGCAGGGATATATTCTTGTGGAATTGAACCACCCCTAATCTCGTTAGTAAATTCAAAACCACCACCCTTTTCAAGTGGTGTAACTTCAATAACAACATGTCCAAACTGACCTCTGCCACCTGATTGGCGGACGAATCTTCCCTCGGTTTTTACCGGTTTTTGTAGCGTTTCTCGGTAAGCAACTTCTGGAGAACCTACATTCGCAGAAACATTAAACTCTCTCACAAGCCTATCCACGATAATCTCCAAATGAAGTTCGCCCATGCCAGATAACAGTGTCTGTCCTGTATCAGGATCTTGATGCACTTTGAAAGTCGGATCCTCCTCCGCCAATTTTGAGAGGGCAAGATTCAACTTGTCTATATCTGATTGTGAACGCGGTTCAATCGCTATTGACATAACAGGTAAAGGAAATTCCATCGTTTCCAAGGCAATCGGGGCTTTCGGATCACAAATCGTATCACCAGTACTTAAATCTTTTAATCCAATCGCAGCAACAATATCACCCGCACTAACCGATTGGTGTTCTTCACGCTTGTTAGCGTGCATCTGCATTAACCTACCGATACGCTCATATTTTTCGCTCTTACTGTTGTAAACTGTATCACCTTTATTTAAAACGCCAGAATAGATACGAAGATATGTAAGTTTACCTACATGTGGATCGGTTGTAATTTTAAATACAAGCGCACAAAACGGGGCATCATTATCTGCTAATCGTGTTTCTTCTTCTTCTGTTTTCGGGTTAAAACCAACTATGGATGTGACATCTGTGGGGGAAGGGAGGTAGGAGACAATACCATCTAAAAGCGGTTGGACACCTTTGTTCTTTAAGGCACTGCCACAAAGCACTGGAACGACTTTGCTGCTTAAGACTGCTTGCCTTAAACCAACCTTTATTTCTTCTGGTGTAAAGACTACACCATTGACGTATTTCTCAAATAAATCTTCATCCCATTCAGCAATTGCTGCAAACAAATGATCCCGATATTCATGAACCATCTCCTCCATCTCAACCGGAATATCGGTTTCATGAACAACAGTTCCTTGGCTACTTTCGTCCCACAACTGACCCTTCATTGAAATAAGGTCTACAATACCTTTAAATCGTTCCGCTGAACCTATTGGTAGTTGGATTGGCACTGCTGTTGTACCCAAACGTTCACCCATCATTTCAACGGTTCGGAAAAAGTCAGCACCGGTTCGATCCATCTTATTGACATAAGCGATACGAGGGATTTCGTATTTATCCGCTTGCCGCCAAACGGTTTCAGATTGCGGCTCAACACCACCAACAGCACAGAAAACTGCAACCGCACCATCAAGCACCCTAAGAGAACGCTCGACTTCTACTGTAAAGTCAATATGTCCCGGCGTATCAATGATATTGATATGGTGTTCTTTCCAGTTACAGGTGGTTGCCGCAGCAGTTATCGTGATACCGCGTTCCTGCTCCTGTACCATCCAATCCATCGTCGTCGTGCCATCATCAACTTCACCGATACGATATAATCTGCCTGTGTAAAATAGGATACGTTCGGTAACAGTTGTTTTACCCGCATCAATGTGAGCCATAACTCCGATGTTTCGCATATGCGATAGGGCTGACCTGCGTGGCACCCTTATATTTTTGTCCGCCACGGTTTTAATACTCCAATATTATATGTTTGTTTATTACCATCTATAATGCGCAAAAGCTCTATTCGCTTCTGCCATACGATGTTGATCTCTTTTCCTATTAATCGCAGCACCTTCTTCTTTCGCTGCGTCCATAAGTTCTCCTGCTAACCTTGCAGCCATACCTTTCTCACCACGGTCTCGTGCAGATTGAATAATCCAGTTAATCGCTAAGGTCGTTCGCCGTTCAGCTTTTACATCAACAGGAACCTGATACGTTTGACTTCCGACACGACGCGGACGGATTTCCAACACAGGTTTTACATTGTTGATCGCTTGACGAAATACCGAAAATCCTTCTTCTTTCGTTCGATCCTCAATAATTTGAAAACTGGTGTACACAATCCCTTGGGCAGTACCCTTTTTACCATCCCACATCATGTGGTTAATAAATTTTGATACTAATTTACTGTTATGAACTGCATCAGGGTTTACATCCCTTTTTGTGACATTTCCACGCCTCGGCATCTATATCTCCTCCAGAAACTCACGAACAAAACCTACACTCTTACTTTATTATCACAATCGTGTCAACAAAAGACAATGATACGAATACTTCAGACAATTAACTGGGTTTTCGCGCACCATATTTTGACCGTCCTTGACGACGGTTTTCAACACCAGCAGTATCCAATTTACCTCGGACAATGTGGTATCGAACATTTGATAAATCCTTGACACGCCCACCACGAACTAACACGACTGAGTGTTCTTGCAAATTGTGGTCTATTCCAGGAATATAACAAGTAGCCTCATCAGCAGAAGAGGTAAAACGAACACGAGCAACCTTACGTAAAGCAGAATTCGGCTTGTTTGGGGTTACCGTTTTAACCTGTAAACAGATACCTCTACGTTGAGGGCACTGCTGGAGAATCGGGGATTTCGTTTTTTTGCGATATTTCTTGCGTGGTTTCTTGATTAACTGATTAATTGTTGGCATTTCCATACCTCACTGACATAACGACAACAAGTCGTAAACTACTGCTCATAGACAAAAGAAAAAGCCCTAACAGGGCTCACAATACTCAACTGAACACATTAACGTTGCTCTGAAGAAAACGACGTTAGACTGTTTACAAATTGAATGCCCCCTGTTTTAAATTGTGGACAAAACTTGTTACTACACTCAAAACTTATATTATAAACATTAATTCAGGTAATGTCAAGTTAAATTCAAGAATTTGCGAAAATTATTAGAATATTGTTGGGAAATTGCTAATTTCTTAGGATTCAACCACTTTTCCACGAAGAATCACGCTCTTAACATGTAACTTTTCATCAACGATAACGACATCTGCATATTTCCCAGGGGCAATTGAACCTATCAAATCATCTACACCTAAATTCCGGGCAGGTGTTAATGTTGCCATTGTCAATGCATCCTCTAATGAAAACCCCCAGTCCACAACATTCCTAACACCATCCATAAGCGTAATTATTGCACCAGCAAGACGTTCAGTAGGTTTACCAACATCCAACCACATTGCACCATCTTTTATATATTTATAAGTATCTATATCTGCCATTTCATTGAGACGAAATGCATCATGTTCTTCTACATAGACAGCGTCCCGCTGCCACGCTTCCTCCGTCAGTCCAGCATGTTCAGTGCAATCTGTTATCAAACCCACTCCAGAAACACCCTTATGCTGTATCAAATACTTACCCCAAAATGGATGAACGTGGTGTTCGTCAACGATTAATTCCGCATGTATACCCGGGTGATCAAATACCGCCTCAAGCGCACCAAGTTCACGATGATGCATACCACTCATGCCGTTGTAAGTATGTGTGGCACGTGTCACACCCTCCTCAATAGCAGCAATCGCTTGTTGATAGGTCGCATTTGTATGTCCCATCGCAATGACAATGTTGTTATAAGCTTCAGACTTATATTCAGCAAGATGTTTGATAAACTGTAGGTTATCATCATTTTCCGGGGCAACTGAAATCACTTTTAATGTGCCATCAGACGCTGCCCACATGCCATGGAATTCTTCAAAATTCGGTGGTGTAATGTATTTGGGATTCTGCGCTCCATTTTTGGCAAGACTCCCGAACTTACCCTCAACATACGAACCTATAATTCTGGATCCACCACCAACCGGTTCATCAACAACTTGCGCAATAGCTGTTAACGATGCGTTTATCTGCTCCATACTCCCCGATGATATACCAACCACTAACGAAGTAACACCATTAACAGCATGTGCACGCGCAATTGTAGCAACGTCTTCGGCTTTACCAGTCATGCTGTCAAAACCGCCACCACCATGGATCAATCCATCAATCAAACCAGGAATCACAAGACATTCTGTCGCATCAATTACTTGATCTGAAGGTGGAAGTTGTTCCTTTGTTATCGTTGATATTGTATCTCCTTGAATAGAAACAGTTCCATGTCCATAATGTGTCGGCGTATAGATGTCACCATTAGCAATCGTCAATATTTCCATAGTTCAAAGTATCTCTTTCCTAAATCTCTTTTGATACCCACAAAACGCTATTTGCAAGAAATCGCAGAAACGCGTCTAACTCAAAATCCTTCTGATGTCCCAACGAAGTATAACAGACCCGTCCACCATTATGCAAACGTGTCCACGCCACAGGTTCCGAATGCTCATCTGTTCGTCCCATCAACAATACAGACGTATCCTCCCGAAGTGAAGGATTTTTGTAAAGACTTCCATAGCTCTCAAAGTCAGGAATCCCCTTCAGAATCGGATGCTCTGTTACCACCGTTTCCAATTGTACAGTAGGACCATGTCCGTAATGTCCTTGATAATCACCACCTAACACTACTTTATCAAAATCCAACCAATTTTGATAAGCATGACTTGCAGTTCTAACCCCAACAATCGGTCTACCTGCTTCACAATACGATTGAAATCGCTTGAGTGAGATTCCCTCTGTATTGAGACGACGTGTAAAGATTAACAGAACATCTGTATCATCCAATGCGTCTAAAGATGGGTCATCATCTTCTGATTTGTAGACTATCATATTCGCTTGAATAGGATAATTGTTCTCTACAAAACCCTTGAATGTATTCAACGACACTTCTGAGTCATATTCAAAAGAACCAGATAACATACATAATTTAAGCACAAATTCACTCCATTCTATTTCTTTTCTAAAACCAAAAAACTATACTGATACGGATTTTTCTCATCTGGTTCACAGTCAGTCCGTTCCGATTCTTGCCATGCATTCCAATCAAATTCTGGAAAATAAACATCTCCTTCAAACGTAGCGTGAATCTGCGTCAGGTAAAGTCGAGTTGCGTGCGGCAAAAACGCTGCGTAAATAGGCGCACCACCGCATATCATGAGTTCCGTTGAATCATCATCATACATTTCATTAATAGTAGTAATAATGTCTTCTACTGAATGAGCAACTAAACAACCTTTCGGTGCCTTGTAGTTCTTATTGCGTGTAAGGATAATATTTTTTCGTTTTGCTAACGGACGTGGAAGCGTTTCGAAGGTTTTACGTCCCATCACGACAGGTTTGCCGATAGTCATCTCACGAAAGTGTTTAAGGTCAGCGGGTAATTTCCAAGGGATATGCGGTCCATTACCAATCAGTCGGTTTTTATCTATCGCAGCAATCATTGAAATTTGCACTATTCTTTAACACTCCATCAGTTCTCATACGGTGGTCTGTATTCCATCAATCCTTTTTCTCTTTAGAAACCATTTTAAAATGGCTTGTCCATCTAAGTTTATTCGCACTGAAACTACTGCCACCTCCTCTACCATCATACTTCTCATGCGGTTCTACAAATTTTTGAATAGGAAACTTTCGTTTTTCGTTCTTATTTGCTCCAAACTCAAAATGTAACACACCGTCAACGAGTTTAAAACTTCCTCTTTGCTTAGTATCGGAATCGCCATAATATCGCTTAATTAAGTCGTGGAAACTAAGATTACCAAAATCTGTATTTTCAATAGAATAATGAACCATAAGGCAGTTACTAGTACGGAATATAGCAAACACTTCACGCTCTTTTATACCTGTAGAAATATTTGATGTTGCTATCGGTGGGTTAAAGACACTTTGTGGGTTCTCTTCTTTGGTAAAATATAAAAGGGTTAACCCTCCTACCTTATTTGCTCCTCTGTATTTGATGCCTTTATCAGCGTCAATTAAGTCAAATGAAATCGGAAATTCCCGTTTTTCTCTACCTCTACCTCTATCAAATTCTATTGTCAACTGTTTAGGAGTAAGTTGCGCGCTGACTATTTTCCATTTGTCTGGCATACGAACCTGAACCGTACAACGATCATCATTTCCATTCAATCCTTCATACCGTAATTGTTCTTCAACTGCACAACTCATACACAGCAAAAAAAAACTGAGAAAAACTATTTTATTCCTCATAAAATTCCCTGTTTTTATAAGGATACGATGACATTATCAGACCAATTAATTGAGGGTGGTGCATAAATGACGTTCTACCGAGTCTTCTGTAGGAGCGACCTCCTGGTCGCGACCGGGAGGTCGCTCCTACAGAATGTCACAAGATTATGAATTAACCGCTTTCTGTTGCGTTGTTGGAAAAACATTTATGCACCACCGTCATTTAATTCTGTCATTGAATTCACCCATTCCCAATATTGATATTTAGTTCACAGAAGCTATATGAAATATATTACCCATGACTATTCTTGATCCAATCAACAAACCTATACCATTGTTTTCAACTTCTTCATTGGCATTTACAACTTTTCCAAGTGGAAAACTATGTTTAATTATACGGGTGCCAGTGTTAAATTCCACATTAAACATATTGTCAGTGAAATCGAAATGCTCTATTGGAACATCTGAAATTTGCTGGAAATCAATGTCCTTAGGTTCAACTGACAAAACAAGAGATAACCTGTTGTCACTTCGGAAGGATCTAAACTTCATGCGATCCCCATTCGGTGTCGTAATGTTTTCCGCAGCGACACGTCCTTGCGGAAAGTGTTGTTGCTGTAGCTCCTTTACATCTGTCTTTTGAAACTGACAAATTACCGTGTCTTCTACTTTTCCAATACCCGTAAGTAACAAGTTTTCGGTGTCTTCAAAAAGTTTTATTGAATCATTACCTGCATGTAAGACATTATCCACAATTTCAACTGTGGTGGTTTCAATTCCGCGATTTATTTGATTGATTTCTATGTTTAGTCCACTGGCACCAGTTTTTACATTTACGGATTCAACCTGACTCTGCATTATCAAAGATACCGAAATAAAGTTGCCATGTCCGAAACTTGCTACATCAGCAATAGGATCGATATCTGTTTGTCCACAGCTTGTAAGCGAAATGGCAATAAATAACGTGAAAATTATCCGCATCTTCCTGCTTGTTTTAGACTATCATTTTCGCCCGAATAACATCATGATGCTGATAGTCTTTTAGATGCATATCTTGAATTTTGAAGTTGTCAATAGAGGTCACATTCGGGTTCAGAATGAGTTTAGGTAAGGGATACGGTTCTCTCTGAAGCTGCGTTTTCACCTGCTCAAAATGCTCGTGATAGATGTGGGCATCCCCTAAAACATGGACAAATTCACTCGGTTCAAGTTCAGTAACTTGTGCAACCATACATAGAAGTAATGAATAAGATGCTATATTAAAGGGCACACCAAGAAACATATCACAACTACGCTGATACATCTGCAACGACAACTTTCCATCCGCCACAAAAAATTGAAAAAACATGTGACACGGTGCCAACGCCATCTGATCTAATTCACTGGGATTCCACGCAGTGACAACATGCCTACGACTGTGAGGATGGGTCTTGATCTGTTCAATTACTTCGGCTAACTGGTCAATTCTACCGTCCTCTTTTCGCCATCTACGCCACTGGACACCGTAAATACATCCAAGGGCACCATCACGACCCCACGCAGCAGCGTTTGCATTCCATATCTGCGTACCAAGTTCCTGAAATTGTTTGACATGATCAAAACCACGTATAAAACCCAGAAGTTCGGCTTTTACAGATCGAAACGCAAGTTTCTTTGTTGTAACCGCAGGAAACCCATCTTCCAGATTATACCGCATCTGCATGCCGAAGAGAGCACGGGTCTTACCATTTCTACCCTCTCGGTCAACACCAGTGTCTAATATTTGCTGAAGTCCTTCAAGATACTGTTTCATATTTACTATCAAACTCCCGTTAATAATTTACTATCAAACTCCCGTTAATAATAATTCAGTTTGTCAATAAAAACGAAATAGGGTATATTATAGTTACCTATCAGTACTACCAAAACCACCACGAGATGAAGCATCCATCTGATCTACCTCATTCCAGTCTGCAGTATCCACTTTAACAAAAATACCTTGTGCAATACGGCTGCCACGTTCTATTGTCACAGTGTTGTCTGTGAAATTGTAAGCCTGGATTTTTATCTCGTCTTCTTCACCGCAATAGTCAGTGTCAATTATTCCAACTCCTTGTGCCATCATTATACCAAACTTCCGCGGAGTACTACTCCGCATACATAACATTAACATGTAGCCAGGAGGTGTTTCCACAATTACGTTTGCAGGTATTAATACTATCTCATTAGGAGCAATTTCTGCAGTTTCTCTACAGAGCAAATCAAATCCTACCGACCCTTCAGTTTCATATCTTGGCAATGGAAGCGATTTATCCACTCTTTTAATCTTTACCTTCATTATGATACTGCAATCCCTTCTATTTTACATTCTATGCGATAAATGGACGTACTCGCTGTAATAAAAAGACTCTTCCAAAAATCACCACCCCACGCAAGATTTGCTGTGCGTTCAGGAACAAGAATAATACCAAGGTGTGTGCCGTCTGGAGCAAATATCCAAATACCGTTGGGTCCTGTCAGATAAACATTACCGTTAACATCTACCTTCATACCATCCGGCACCCCGTTATCCCCTTTTTCCTCAGCGAAAACACGACCATTCGCTAATGTGCCATCATCTTGCACATCAAATGCTCGTACATGCATCCGTTTAGTATCGTTAATATACAGGATAGACTCATCAGGTGAAAAACATATCCCGTTAGGTCTATCAAAATCATCAACAAGTAACGTTAAATCTTCACCATCGGGAGACAATCGGTAGACACCATGAAAATCAAGTTCTTTCTCTGACGCTGAGGATATTCCGTATGGAGGATCCGTAAAATAAATACTACCATCAGTTTTCACAACAATATCATTCGGACTATTCAGACGTTTTCCTTCATAATGCGATGCAATCGTCAGCACATCTCCATCCGCAGTTGTCCGAGACACACGGCGGTTGCCGTGCTCACAAGTAATCAGGTGACCACCCCTATCGTAAGTCAATCCGTTAGACTTACCAGACGGATCCCTGAAAACAGTCATACCGGATTCTTCATCCCATCTACGAATTTTATTCTCAGGTATATCGCTAAACAGAAGATACCTCCCGATGGAATTCCAAAGCGGTCCCTCAGTAAATTTACATCCGGTTGCCAATTGTTCAACATCCGCATCCGAATCAACTAATTCCAATAAACGAGAATCACGTACATCAAGTGCCATATTTATCCTTTCAATATCCTTGACACCCATTAATATTAATGATAACATAATATCAAAGAGTCACAGATATAACTTTAGGGGTTTCCTAACCGAGAAGAACAAAAAACGTGCCTGGGGCGACTCGAACGCCCGACCTTCAGCTTCGGAGGCTGACGCTCTATCCAACTGAGCTACAGGCACACATAGTAAAAGGTATATATAGTCTAACAGATACAAATTTCTTTGTCAAGTTTTTGTCACATCAAACCTGCGTAAAGGTTATACCAAACCTGCGTAGGTCGGAGCGAGCATAGCGACCTCCGACAATGGACACCGATGAAACCATAGGAATTACATCAATTAAGGTTATACCAAACCTGCGTAGGTCGGAGCGAGCATAGCGACCTCCGACAATGGACACCGATGAAACCATAGAAATTGCATCAATTGTAGTCGCACAAATCATTACGCCTCTTACATTTACCAGTAAGCGAGAAGAAGATAATCCTGAAAATTCCAGTTCAGACAAAACATAAAAATAAATAACCAATATATATCCAATATAAAATTCCATTTTTTAATTTGACATACACAAAAAGACACTATATAATTAACACGTGTTTAGAATGTGAAAAATATCGTCAACACATATTTAGATGAGGGTGGTTCATAAATGTTTGTGAAACAACACAACAGAAAGCGAATATTTCACAATAATCTGACATTCTGTAGAAGGTTAATATCAGCAAACAAAAAAGGTGCAAAAAAAAACACGAAATTCGCGTCACATTCCTTGTCCTGACTGGATTCAAAACGTCACAGTGACGTGCAAAAGGTCACATTTAAAACACATAGAAGAACGTAGAAAACGCTCATTGCCAAAGCAACTTCAAATGCGCGTACAGCATTTGTCGCCTCTTACATTAATTCATCATAGAACTTTACACACCCTTTAAATCACGGGAGGAATTTCAGGATGATTGGAAAAGACCAACAACAATCTTTTGGGAAAACATTCAAGCGTGCATTATCAATATTTGGGATTGTCCTTTTACTGTTTGCTTACGCACCCGAAGAAGTAGAAAGTCGACGCAGTTTCGGAGGAAGCCGTAGTTTTGGTCGTAGTTTTAGCCGTAGTTCAAGCCGCAGCTACAGTCGCAGTTCAAAAACCTACTCAGCACCGAAACGCACATACAGCAGCTCACGAACCAGCAGTAGTTCACGAAGCACTTACACAAAACCGCGCACTTCTACCCCAACACGCAGCACCGGAAGCAGTTACACAGGAAGTCGCACATCAAAATCCACTTCCACTCGTACCAGCACAACTGCACGCCAGAAACAGACCGCAACCAATCGCGCAAAGACAACGAACACACCATCAACGCGAAATAGCAAAGCTACAGGAAGTCAACAACGCGCAACCACTGCACAGAACCGCAAACAGGTCCGGCAACTAAAAGCGGAAAACCGTAGCCTGAAACGTAAGGTCACCACAGCAAACCGACAAACTGCAAGTGCTCGCAGACAACAACGCCAAACAATCACAGTCAACAACTACCGTACATTCTATAATCCATATTCAACTTATTCATTATATAGTTATCAGAGGGCTGTCTTATTTGATAACCTAATGTTCGGACTCTATTTCCATGACTATTACAACCATGCAATCAGACGTAGTTATCTATGGCACTATCACCATCCAAACTACGACAGACAGCATTGGACTGATGATAAACAGAAAGAGTACGAATTCTATAAAGAATACTATGAAAACCAGGGGATTGAACCAAACGAAAACTACGTAGATCCCGGAACAAATCGCGATGAAGACTACATCGCAAGTTACGTTGAGGAAAACCCGGATAAGTTCTATGGGGACAATGTAGAAGTGGTTACGGTAGAAGAACTACCAGATGAAGAAGTAATCAAACAGGAACTTCTCGCAACAGCAGAAACACCAACCGAAATGACGAACACCCAACGCGCACCGCCACAACAACAACCCATAACACAAAAGGTTGTCGTAGAAAAGAAAACTTCAGGCGGCACATGGTTCATACTCATATTTGGTAGTCTTCTCATTGTTGGCGGAATCATGTTAGTATTATATAACAAAGGTTATTTTTAGGTGATTGCATGGCACTATTTGGTAGAAAAGATGGAAAATCTCTCTTTGGTAAACGCAAAGAAGAGGCAGACAAAAAACCGGAACGACATGAGTTAATTGACATTCCAATTGAAAGCATTATCGAACTCTCTGATTTGACCACATATCAGGATACAGGGAATACCTCTCACGCTTTTACATTATACAAGCGAAAGAAATACGAGGGGGAAGCACTACTCCGATATATGTATCATGCACGGGATGTGGATGACGAAATTGTTGTCGGGGTAGATCACATCGCTGGAACACAGGATCAGTACGAAGTCTCACGATGGGTTGTTGACGGTGAACAGGAACTCGGAGACCCATTACCAGACGAGATGACGCTCTACTATCCGGATCCTGATAATGAAGACGAAGAAATCGCTTTAGTATACAACAGGCAGGAGATTGTGCCAGCAAAACTCACTGTCACCGATGCACAAGGAAAAGAGGAATTCAAGGCAGAACTCCATGAATACATTACCGAAAATGATGAACTAATGTCTATTGAACTCTGCGGAAATTGGCTCACATTTTACGTCGGTTTACTCATCACCCGTTCCGACCTTGAAATCTATCCTGTAAATGTGAATCAACACATCCGCAGTTGAACGTTAGATTTTTCTGATATTGCAAGGGATTTTATTCGCTGTAACATGTTTATAAGAGATAAAGTTCTTTTCTAAAGGAATTCTCTAACATCTATCGGTATAATAGTAAAGGAGGTGAAATTTGTGAGTTATGAGTTTGAAGAAATACATACCGAATCCCAACCATCTGTCAGTATTCAACATCAAGATTTTGATTCACCCAGGCAAGTTGAAATTTACCGAAATCTCAAAGTTATTGGACCTGAAATTGCAGCTTTTTACATTAATGGAGTTAAAATATTACAAGACAAAGACAATGAAATAGCTTCTTACCAATTAGCACATATTGCGCGGGAAATCGATGGTGGTCTAAGAGATGTTCTAACAAACACACAAGACAAAAAGAAAATTCAGAAACGGTTGTCAAATGAAGATATAGGTGATTTAAAAGATCGTATCGGACATATTGCATCGATTCTCTCTGCATTAGGTATCGATGATTTACGTACACCACTTGCGAGAAAATGGATAAACGTTGCTACAAAATTTCACCAGTTTGCCCATAGACATGGTCCGTGGAAAACACCTCGAAGCAAAGACGAGTTTATTCCATTATGGTATGAATTTGAGGATGTCTTGGTAGATTTAGTAGGAACACACTTTAAGTTACTTGACAGGATAGATCATTTCTTGGATTACAAGGAACCGACGAAAGAAATAATTGAAACGCTGCCAAATATATTAACATCCAATGTTAGATACGCGTATTTCTTTAAAAAACTAGACTCTCCGGACTGGTTGAAACCACTAAAAGAGACGGGATGGTTCCATCCAGATAGTCAACCAACTTCTCAGGAAACACCGGATCGACCTGTACACTTCTGGCATGCACTTGGGTACGTGGAGAAGGTTGCTAATCTAACTAATGAGACACCTTATGGGGAAACTATCAGTATCCTTGCTGACATTGTTAACACTATAGTTAATTACACACACGACACTGAAACAAGTATAACAAGCGATCACACGGATTCACAAGTTATCAAAATTCTCTGTACCCTTCCTATAGAGAGAATAGAATCTCAACACATAACATTTATTGGTGTTGCATTAAAATCTAATATAGGAGCGACATTGTTGAACGCAGAAATCGGTGAAACAGTCTTACCGAAGCTTCTTGATGAAGGTGCAGATAAACTAATTCTTGAGTTGTTAGATGTAATGCTTGATTCCACAGTAATAAATGGCGGTATATATCCTGTGATGCAAGAATATTGGCTCAGAGAGACCCTTAATGAACATGGTAATGCAATAGGAAAAAAATGTGGTATTGGAGCAGCGCAAATTGGCATAGCACATATCTGTAATCTTATAGATGAAGGAACATATTCGTTTAATCTTATTCAGGAAGTTGAAATTTCCTCTTCTGATACTTCTCACGAAGATTATGCAGAAATCCTAGTAAACTTCGTGAGTTGTATTTTTCGACATGCCAAATCAGATAGTATTGCTGATACGGTGCAGGAGTTGCTAAATGAGTCACATGAAATTGTTAGACGTATAGCGATTAATGTCATCAAAAATCATTATGATGATTTGAAATATCTGTTCTGGGATTGGCAAGGAAACCCCCTTGAGGAAACCTTACTTCAGCCTGAACTTTACCAATTAATTAATTCCAACTGTACAAAGTTTAACGGAGATGAGATTGAACTAATTTTGCACTGGATTGAATCTGCTAATTACACAACATCCGCGGAGGATAAAAAGACACGTGTTAAACAAATCGCTTATAGAAAACGAGGGTGGCTTTCTGCCCTTCTGAAAACTGATGATCAAAGAGTTATTACTCTATATCAAAAGTATGAGAAGATTAATCCAGCAAAACTTGATCATCCAGGACTTCTTTGGTGGACACAAACGTGGTCGGGAGAAACGAGTCCAATAACAGTCAAAGAGTTATTAAATAAATCAAACACAGAGATAGTAAATTATCTAAATGGATTTAAGACTACAGAACCATTGGGACCAACTGTTCCTACTGAAGAAGGTTTAAGACAAACTTTTGAAGAATGTGTGGCAACTAACCCACAGAAATTCTCACACGATTTATTGCCTTTCTATAATGTAACTACTCAGTATCAATCCTCATTATTTCAGGGACTCCGAAAAGCTTGGGTTGAAAAAACGAAATTTGATTGGTCTCATTTATTAGAATTTATATATAACTTCCTTTCATCGCAACAGTTCCGGGATGAACCGAAGGAAGGACGTTTTAACTATAAGGATTGGACCATTGCTGCCATAGCAGAATTGTTATTAGTTGGAATCCAGAACGATGAAAATGCGTTCGACCCGAAATTCTTACCTATGGCAGAAGACATCCTTCTAATTCTATCGGAAAAAGTCAAGTCGGACAGGTCTGTCATTGACAATGCCCCAATCACCGTCCTGAATTCAACGCCAGCAAAGGTGTATTCGGCTTTAATTAACTATGCCCTACGATTCGCTCGTGTGCAAGATGATGAGCAAGGAAGTGTTCGATGGCCAGTTTCAATTAAATCTGATTTCACCATAAAGTTGGATCAAAGTGTTGAATCTTCCTATGAGTTATTATTTACTCTCGGCAGATACTTGTCTAATTTATTATATCTCGATGAGAGATGGGTAATTGACAATATAAACCTTATATTCCCACAACATGACGAAAATCTATGGCAAGCAGCTTTCACGGGATATATGTTCAATTCCGGTATCTATGAAGATCTTTATTTATTAGTTAAAAAACATGGGAATTATGATAAGGCATTAGTTACAGATTTCACAGATACGGATGTGACCAACAGACTTGTAACACATATATGTACAGGTTGGATTGAAGACAGTGAAACACTCAAAGACAAATCCAGCATTATTTTTCAACTGATAAACTCTGATAAACCTAATCTACTTTCAACAATGGTCCACTTTTTCTGGAGACAAAGAGACAACCTACCTGAAAAGATAAAGGTAAAAGTCAGACCAACTTGGCGAGCATTGTATGAATCCCTCACTCAAAAGACCGATATTGCAGAATATCGGGATGTTCTATCTCGTCTCTCAGGATGGGTGGCACTTGTTGATAAGATAGATGAGGAAGTGATAAAATGGTTAAAATTTTCCGTAAAGCACATTAAAGAATTTTCCGATTCAGCGTTTTTTATTGAGGATTTACTACAACACGTAACAAAAACACCCGCAGAGGTAGGTAATATATATTTATATATGCTATCCTATAATGTGTATCCGATTTATAACCAAGAACATATTCAGGAAATCGTCCGTATTCTATATAATAAAGGACATAAGGAGGTTGCTGATCGTATCTGCAATCTATATGGAGAAGCTGGATTTGACTTCTTAAGATCTCTCTATGATGAAAATCAAAATTGAGGTACTGAGGAGCAACCCGCGTGATTTATTTTTGGTTAGATGCGATTGCTATTGCAAAACGGTACGTTACAGAAAAAGGTTCTTCACTAATTGATCACCTCTTTACACAGGTTTCTACTGATCGAATAATTTGCTTGTTTGATAGTATGGACGAGACGCGATCTGTTATCGTAAGATATAGAAATAGAGGGGATATAACCCCATCTGATTTCAATCAAGTGATTCAACAATTCGAGGCAGAAGTCATTAATAGTACTGAAGTGCTACAAGTCCATGCGACCATTAACCAAAAGGTTGCTGCAAGGAAATATATAGAAGACTATTCCATTAACAGTACCGATGCATATATTCTACAATGTGCACTTGACAAAGCAAACCAACTACGATCAGATGGAGATGATTTAATTTTTGTTAGTTCGGATAAAAAACTGGTCAACGCAGCAAAAAGTGAAAGAATACTCACCTTCAATCCAAAAAATGCTTCACAAGCTGCATTAGACACACTTATCAATGTGTTATAGAAACAAGTTGCTATGCAAATACGAGAGGACATCAACGCCGCATATTCACAAGATAAATCCCAGCAGCAACAAGAACAGCACCAATCAACAAAGTAAAAGTCAGTTCATCACCTAAAAATAGATAACTAAACAAAACACCCGATAACGGAGTAACAAAAAACAAAACAACCAACTTACTGGCACTATATCTTTCAAGAATCGATGTCCAAGCCAAAAAACAATAACCCGCTATGACACCCCCTTGGTAGAGAAGTGCCATACTGCTCGCGAGCGATATTTGGAATGTCATATTTCTTTCAAACAACAAACTTAGCAAGGCATAGACCGGGAGACTCAAAGTTAAATACCAGACCAAAAGACGATACGGGTGAATAGATTGAACTAACAATTTCGTCACAACAACTCGCAACCCCAAAAAACAACCACTTACAAGAACTAATACGTCACCAAAGAGGGTTGAATCACCATTACCAAGATTAGGAACGACTGTAATAAAGACTCCACTGAAGGCAATTAAAATACCCAAAGTCTTAAATACAGAAAGCCGTTCACCAGGTATCCATAAATGTGCAAATAATGCTGTGAAAAATGGATAGGAATTAACATAAATCGTAGAACGTGAAGCGGATGTGAAGTTAGTCCCTGTATTCAATACAATGATTTGTGCTATGAAAATAGCTGTAAGAAGTACCAAGCGGGAAAATTCGCCACGTTTTAATCCGAGCGGAACACGACGATAAAGAGACCATACACCGACCACTATTAAGCCAATAACAAAACGTATAAACGCCAATGCCATCGGAGGAAGGTCTTCCAATCCGACTTTTATGGATGGTGAATTTCCACCCCAGAGAAAAGCGAGGAGCAAACTAATGGCAATAATCTTGCCATGTGGGTCCTCGCTGATAACACGCCGACTTGAGGGTGTCCTGTTGGGTTGTGTTTTATTCAAAAGAGACTGATGTCCTCATACGAAGTCCAATAACAGCAAATACAGGTATATTAATCATAAGCACCGGGACGATGGTTACCCATCAATCTCTGTTGACGTTCTGTAGCATGTTCCAAGATTGATTCATCAAATTGAAACCGATTCAAGTAGGGTGGATACTTTTGGGTTATCATTCGGTTTGCATAATGAACTTGTAACAGATAACGTGTCTGGTTACTTCGGTTAGCAGTACCTCTATGCCAAACTTCACTCCTGAAAATAACGACATCACCAGCATTGCATAGGATGCTTTTTTCCGTTGCACCCTTCCATTCAGTCGCTCCATCAGGTCGTCCTCCAGAAAGATGACTACCAGGAACAAACTTCGTTGGTCCAAGGTCTTCATAGAGATCATCCAAGTAATAATGGGCAGTAGTGATGAATATCGGCACTTTCACACGAGGATCTTCCAAAACATCAGCAGGAAGAGGTATAGGCACATAATCGCTATGTAGTCCTTGGTCCGGACGACCAGGACCTGTCATCCATGCTGTCATACCAATTACATGACAATCACCGCCATGCACCGCTTCCGCTAACTCAATCACAGGCGACTTATCAAGATAATGCAGGAATACTGGATCACGATTAAAGGCGTTATTGATATGTTTGTTAAGAAAACCCGATCCATTTTCTGGAACGCTGTGCCTATCAAAACTCGCTGGAATTGCCGTTAATTTGTCCATAGCTTCTCGGAGTTCTGCAAGTTCTTCAGCATCAATGACCTTTGGTAAATAGGCATAGCCATCATCTTCCATTGCTTTTACTTGGTTTTCAAGGTCAGGATATGCTACGAGCGGTAATGCTTGGCTCATTGTCTCTTCTCCTTAAATGCAACCTTTCTTAGGAATTGGGACATCTATAATATATCCTAACAACGTTTTTTGGACATGTCAACTAATTTATTGAACAATCCGTTATATAATGCATCCAATGATGTGTTAGGTATAGAGAATATACAATAGAGCATACCAATTCGTTAATAGCAAGTATCTTACAAAATCATGATATAGAATTTGAAAGTAATTATGTTATACCATTTCTGATAATATAGTTCTCTTTTATCGTACAGACTATTAGATTGTGCATCTGTGGAACGCAAACTAACAATTTACGCGACAAAAAAACACTTATAACGAATTCACGTCAAAATAGCAAGGGAGAGAAATGATGAAAAATAAAGACACAGTAAATAATGAAGACGCAACGCAGGAAGACTTGGGATCAGAAAAGGATTCAGCTATCCGGGTTCCTGGGGTAATCTTGGAATCTCTACCCGGAAATCTGTTCAGTGTGCAGTTAACAGAAAATGACCACAAAGTTGTTGCATACCTGGCTGGTAAAATGATGCAACACAGAATCTGGGTACTTCCGGGTGATCAGGTTACTGTTGAACTTTCCCCTTACGACCTAACACGCGGACGAATTGTCTGGAGAAATCCTGGATCATAAATGCCTTCTTGAACAGAATGATCTTTCGCAATACAAAAGTGCATCCAAAATTGTGTATTAGTGAATCATTATCATTTTTTGATAATGGTATCCTAATACCGCTGAATTGCGGAAAAGGAGGTATTTGTTATGTTATCAAATCAGAGGAGGTGTGACACTTAGTGTTACGCCCTTTGGTGTGACACTAAGTGTCGCACACTTTCTGGCGGGACAGAGGTATATCCTCTGTCCCCACTTTTTGGGGCTCCTCAACCTTTTATCTCGGTTTTCTATTAATCAGTTTCTATGTTAATTATGCTTAAAAGTAGTAGGTACGCTCCGAATTCCGTACCAAAATTCCAAAAGTGCATCCGAAAATGTGTATAGATAGAATATTTGTTATTTTTGTGATTTTGCTGTATACTATTAAATGTAGAATACATGCATGAAATATCATGGATGTCTGTTGACATCCAAACTCTATTTTTAACTCAAACAAGGAGGTTACCATTATGTTGTATCTGAACTACACCACCCTTAATCCAAACCTATTGCATCAAAGGCGATGGTGCCTCTGTCCATTAACAATATAATAAATTGGAAATGGCATAGGTGCACGCGCCTCACGTTGAGGAGTCGCTATCTATGTCCAATTTTAATCCGGATTTTTGGGAAATTCCGGTCCCACCGGAGTTCTTTGACCAACTAACAACGGAAGACCATCTCTGGTTTCAAACCCCATGTGACGAATATACAGAATTGCGTCACATCAAAAGACGGGAAGTCCTAAAACAAATTCGTCAGATTATCTCTAAAGAACTTACTGACCGTCAAAATGACTGTGTGAAACTCTATTTCTATGAAGGGAAAACACAGGATGAGATTGGTGAAATTCTCGGTATTTCTCGCCGCGTTGTAAGTCAGCACCTCTTTGGAGTAACACGCGACGGGAGAAGAGTCGGCGGCGCAATTAACAAAATCCGAAAAATTTGCCGCAAATTAGGGATACATTATCCGTAGTTAGTATCAACGTACTAATAACTCTTATTAGGGATTCGTCATGGGAATAGTCTTAATGATTATCTCTCACGGTGAGTCCCTTAATTTTACCTACCTAACACTTCATCTCACAGATTAGCAAAATAGAATCCATATACTCACTTTTCCTAAGTTAAAGGAAGTCCTACGCTAATGTTTGTAGCTTTTAAGATAAAGAAAAAGAATTCCCTTCAATTCTTCCATTTCGATTTTCAGATTTCCAAATACTCGTATTTGTGGTATCCTACTTTTCGTTTCTTATACCATAAGAATTATAGTAATCTTGATGCTTAATGCATAAGGAGAATACCATGGCAATTCGAATTGCGATTATCGGTTGTGGTGGCATGGCAAACGGTCATCTAAACGCATATCTCACAATTCATAATACAGAACCTGGGAAAGTGGAACTCGTCGCGATGTGCGATGAAGTCAAAGAACGAGCAGATAACTTTGCCAATCGTGTCAAAGACGTAACTGGTAAAAAACCTGCTGTGTTTGATGATACAGACACAATGCTTTCAACGGTAGATTTAGACGGTACAGATATCTGCACTTCACACGCACACCATCATATCAATGCAATAAAATGTCTCAACGCGGGTGTCAACGTCATCGTGGAAAAACCGATGGGTATCACCGTCAAAGCAACCCATGCAATTATGGCTTCAGCAAAAGCAAATGGTAAAATCGATGCAACCGCAGAGAACATCCGTCGGATGCCGAGTCGTCGCACTGCGGAATGGTTGATGAATGAAAAAAAGATGCTCGGAGAAATGCGTATGTTCCACGCACAACACGCCAGCCATCGTGAACCGAATCCACAAAGTGAATGGCACTGGCGACTTGACCTTACACTCGGTGGTGGGGGAATGGTCATGGATTCAGGGGCACATTATTGTGATACGATACGCTATCTCTTTGGTGATCCAAATACCGTATATGGACGCGTCTGTCAGTTTGAAAACCTTCAAGTTACAAAGGCTGGTAAAATTGTCAAGAATGAACAAGAAGATACATGGGTAGCAACAATCAACTTCAAGTCAGGTGTCATCGGTTTATGGACATGCACATGGGCTGCTGTAGGGCATGGGTTCAATCACGTCGTCTATTACGGCAGCGAAGGGTGCTTACTGGACAATGGAGACATCTTCCACGGTCCCTTTGAAGGTGGAGAAGTCGTTCTCAAAGACGGTTCCCGTCATTCTATGGAAAACCTTATTGAAGAATATATGGTAAGTCTATCTGACGAGGAGAAAAACCAACTATTTCCACATAACTTCACAGATGGTGTCGTCCTTGAATGCTACGACTTTGTTGACGCAATTGAAAACAACCGTCCACCGGAACTGGATGCGGAAGCAGGTTTACGAGCAAAGTCAATATGTGAGGCAATCTATGAATCCAACGCCTGCGGACAAGCGGTGAATTACGATGACGTGGTATCAGGTGATATTGAGGTATATCAGAAGCCGATCAACGAGCGGTGGGGGTTATAGTTGTCAGACAAAGAACAAACCGCCTCCGAAACAACGGATAAAGTCATTGAACATCGTTCTCACAAGAGAGATCGTGAAAGAATCGTCGGTTACTTTGAAATCCTGCAAACGAATCCTAATTTTCGCTGGTTGTGGGCAGGGCAAGTTGTCAGCCTATTAGGCGATTGGTTTAACATCATTGCTTCTGCTATCCTTATACGTAGTCTAACGGAATCGGGATTAGCATTAGGTGTATTGTTCACAATCCGTATGCTTGCTCCTTTCTGTGTAGCACCGATTGCTGGGATATGTGCCGACCGTTTCAACCGAAAGCATATATTAATAATTACCGACATCGTCCGAGGACTGCTACTGATAGGTTTTCTCTTTGTACAAGATGAAAATGATATTTGGTTACTTTATACTCTTGCCACACTCCTATTTGGTGTAAGTGGTTTTTTCAGTCCCGCACGAAGCGCAATACTACCAGATGTCACCTCACGAAATGAACTCGGCACTGCAAATGCGTTGAGTGCCACAACTTGGTCTGTAATGCTTGCATTCGGTGCTGCTATCGGTGGTGTTACAGCTGGACTGTATGGTGTTCACACAGCATTTATAATTGACGGACTAACCTTTTTCGTTTCAGCAATTCTCCTGCTTCAAATTAAACTACCAAACAGCTCAGACTCTACATCCGGTATACGTACAGGTTCAAAACTTACGACCATAGGTTACATGTTCAGGCATCCTGATATTTTCTTTATTACACTACATAAAGCAGCTATAGCACTACTATTGTCCTCAGGTTTTCAAGTGGCACAGGTTGAAATTGCAAAGTCTCACTTTGTTATTGGAATTGACGGTGCAATCAGTTTGGGTCTGATGTACTGTATGGGTGGGGTTGGCAGTGGGATAGGACCAATCGTCGCAAGACATTGGACAGGAGACAAGGATAAACCGCTGCGACGAAGTATCAGTCTGGGTTATCTGATTGGTTCCGTAGGTTTAGTTATTACTGCACCGCTGTTGAGTCTCCCGATTGTCATATTCGGTGGGTTTATCCGGAGTATTGGCGGTGGAATTGCTTGGGTATTTTCAACACAACTCCTACTGCAACATGCCCCAAACGAGATACGTGGACGCATCTTCGGCACCGAATTTGCCCTATTTACATTAATGGGTGCCGTCGCCACTGCAATCGTCGGCTTTATGATGGACCTGTTTGGTGTTCAAGTCGTATTATGGGGAATGACATCCCTTCCGATAATTCCAGCACTACTATGGTGGATATGGCAAATGCATCACGCTAGGGTGACTTCAAATTAGGAATGTTCATTATGAATTGGAAACTGATGATGGAATATCTTGTACGACAGGAATGATATAACTCTTAATTGTCATACCCTCTATTGTTTCAGTTTCAACACGCAATTCTGGCTTGGAACGGTGATCAAATACCACATAATAACCTTCATCAACTTTTTCAGATTTTAGATACGCTGCGAGTTGCTTTTTACCTGCTTGATAATATCTCTCTCCCTCCCATATTTTTGTTTCAACAACATATTTTCGTGATTTGTACAAAATAAGAAGGTCAATCCTTCCACGTCCTGTGGGTACTTCAAGAAACATATCCGCGTTAATGGTACGGATGAAGTGGTCCAAATAGGCATATAGTAGGTTTTGTCCAATATACTCCTTCGGAGTTTCTGGTACTTGTAAAATCCGAAAACCTACACGAGTGATAAAATCTTTGAAGTTATTGAGCAATCCTTCAAGTTTAATTTCACCAGATCGCGTGACATAATCAACGAAATCAACATCAGCGTTTTCAGGAAAATAGTCATCTTCTAATCCATTTATTGCGGGTTTAAATGCTTGCAAAATACGATGTTGATATATCGGATTAACAATCCGACACATTCTGTCAGAACTTTTCTTGATGACACCGTACATAGCGAGTTCGTTAATTATTTCATTATCAAGGTTGAATGGTAATCCCCTTTCACGTGAAACAATTCTCATGAGTAGTTGCTCAAACCGTTTATCTCTTCGGATGTTGGTCAAAAGATGATCAATATTAGTGTTTCTTTCCTCAAGAAGTTGGGTATGTGCTGCTGCAAAATGCTCCATATCAATCATATCTGTCTTAGGAATGTCGAATTCTTCAGTGAGTATTTGTGCTGCACGGTTTACGAGGAACGGTTGGCCTGCTGTCTGTTTATGGAGTGAATTGATAACTTCAGGATCAAAAGTTTGCCCAACTTCGTGGGTATATTGCGACAGCAGATCCTGTACCTGTTCCAAACTGAAGTTAGGTAAGTTAAATTCATCTTGGATATTAAAAGGCGAGATAGAGCGATCATAATTGAGTTGTGTGATACTTTTGACCCCGACGATACAAACGCTATGTATACCTCTCGGTTCATCGGATAAATAGATGTGCCGTAGAGAATGAAGAAATTCACTTACAACATCTTGAGGAATGCCATCGAATTCGTCAATGATTATTACAACTTTAAATCTAATGTCATGTTGCAATTCCAAAGTACTTGTTAAGTTTTCAAAAAATTCTCTCATTGAAATATGATCAACAATTTCCGTATTTTCAAGAAACTGTAATAATTGTTCAGAGATGCTTTTGCCACTCCTTTGATAAACCCTTTCAATTTCTTTACAGATTTCTCTATAGAAAGATGCGTAAAAATCCGATGGTATAAGGTTTTTATACGCCTCAAAATTCAGTTGAATTGGAAAATAGGATTCATCTTGATTTGTAAGTTCCTTTGTAGCAAACCGGAAAAATGTAGTTTTACCTGTTTGTCGTGGTGCAAAGAGGACGATGTACCTTCCCTCTTTTATACGGTTGATGAAATCCGCAACCTCTTCGGCACGTGAAACAACATAGTGTTTATCTGGATATACGCGACCTCTGGTTCCAAAACTTCTCACTTCTTCACCTTGATTATCATGTGTTTTTTGTATTGATGGGAGTATCCGCTGAGTTGTGTCCTACTCACCCTCATCTTCAGCATAAGAGTGTCCACTAAAAATTGCCCTGACCTGTTTTGCTGTTTTCGGTCCTGATAACAATTTTCCAATGCGGTCACCTTCTTCATCCAACAAGGCTTTTACATTCGTCAATACTGCTTCCAACTTATCTCCAGGAAACTTACATGCCCCATTTTCATCCATGTGTATAATCTCTCCGGGTGACACATCCATTCCTCTTATTGAGACTGGTACATTGACAGATTGAACCGCCATTCCACCGTGTCCGGGTGTGATTCCACTCAACAAGTATTGGAATTCCATCGGACGTATCTCATCAATATCACGCGAAGGACCATTTGAAATTGCTCCTAAACATCCAACAGACTTCATTGCGGCTGTCATATTACCACCTGCTAATCCGACTTTATCTGCTAATTCTGGAGGGAATTTCTGTTCAAACGCTAAGATTGTCGGTTTTGGAGATGCATCTAATGCATCTATCACATCCATGAAAGAGAGTTCAGAGAAACCTGGATCCGGTAATCCGTAGACACACGTCACAGCATAACCTACAACTGCTCCCAACTCAGGATACATGCAACGGATAGTAGTGTCAGTATACCAGTTTTCTGTCCACGGGTTGTAAAGTCCAAGACACAGCGGATTTCCCGGGTAAGTCGCGACTACGTTTGTTATTGACGGTGTATCGTATTTACGTAATTCTGCTAACATTTCCTGTTCAGTTAACGCCATATTTTACCTCATTTTCTATAAAACCTTTGATCTTAATTTACACTGGCATCGTCCGACCTGCATAAGCACGACCAACGCGAGCAGTTTCTTCACCGGAACCACAGATTCTCACACCTGCATCAATACTCGCCTCAATCGTATCGGTTGATGCACTTTCCAAAAATCTAAGACCTGCTGATTTACATGCATCAAACACACGATCCCTCGCATCTTGGAGTTCCTGTGGACGCGGGTTTGGTTGGTGTTTATAGCCAAACGACATGCTCATATCACCCGGACCCCATTCTGCAAAAGCAATTCCAGGAACACGTGCAGTCATTTCAACGTTTGCCAATGCACGTTTATTCTCAAACTTTAGACCGAGAAGTAATTCACCATTTGGATTCAGGGGCCAAGGGTCAGCAGTATCAAGGTATTGGTCAACAGAAACTCCCCAGATATGTGAGGCAGGTCCTTGTCCGGCAGAACCGCGCCTACCAACATCCAATTGCGTTCCTAACCCGATTGTTTGAAATGGGTAACGACACGCCTCAACAAATGCCTTGACCGCTTCAGGTGATTCCGCATGGCAAAGCAAAAGACCATGTACACCGCGCGCCAGTAACTGCCGCATCTGCCACCCGTTGGCACGAATTGCATCTGCGCTTACACCATCCACCGGTAATTCAACAATTACTGCTGGTGTTTTGTGTCCACTATTGGTTGGACCTCCATCAGCCAAACCACGCATGTAATTATCTAAACCTGATAGATCAAAACAGCCGTGTTCCATACCGATGTTGATATAGTCTGCCCATGTTTTTGCCGCTGCACGACCTGCATCATAATTCAAGTCTGATGTTGTATGACTCCCCGTATAGAACACCGGTTGATCTTGTTCTAACAATTCAATCGCTTTATTAACCCGTTTGGGCATTGTAATGCTCCCTTAAATTTCATAAATTACAATATTATCGAATTATGTGTATTTAACTGTCTTATGGACTTAATCTTATAGCACAATCTGCTCATCTGTCAACTGAATTTTGAGGTAATCGCGCAATAGGTAACAAACCAATCACATTTCAATCCACTTGACAAGTTAGCAAAAATAGGGTAAGTTAATAAGGTATAAAAACACAACATTATCGTCAATTTTATCACTTCTCTGTAGGAGTTAAAACACTTTGAGAGCACTCGTTATCAAACTATTACCAGACAAACGTCGCGAAAAGACCGTCGTCACTGACTGGAAAGAACCTACACCTCCAGTACGAAATGAGGTATTGTGTGAAACAGTCTTTACAGGATTGACAAATGGCACTGAACGGAATCAACTCATCGGGGGTAACTATGCACCATCTGATGAGAATTTGCCTTGTGGCGGTGGCTATCAAAACGTTGGACGTGTCATTGAAACAGGACCTGACGTGACACAACTTCAAGTAGGTGACCTTATTTACGCAAGCGTTGACCATGTTGAACGTTTCACTATTCCAGAAAATGGGTTACTCCTGAAATTACCTGATGATATTGACCCCGCTGACGCTGCACTATTCGGTATATCAGGTGTAGCAATGCATTGTTGTCGTCGTGTTGATCCACGCATTGGTGAAAAAGTGCTCATTGTCGGTCAAGGTTGTATCGGTATGTTTGCCGCACAAATCGCTAATGCAATGGGAGCACGCGTTTCTGTGTGTGATATTGATGAATCCCGTTTAGAACAGGCGCGCAAGCTTGGTGTAGCAGAACAGATTTTCAACACCAACGGTGATGGGTGGAAGACACAAATCGCTGATGGTGGTTATGATGCTGTGATGGATTTCGCCGGTGCACCCGATATGGTCACCCAAATGATTCAGGCATGCAAAACACGCGGACGTTTGCTCTTAGTCGCAGGCAGATTTGATGTGAACTATACATTCAACGTTGGTCAATTCAAGGAGGTAAGCATCCTGCATTGTAGTCATTTTACGCGGGATGATTTGGAAAACCTCTGTCGTCTTCTTCAGCAAGGATCTGTTAAAATCGCACCACTAATACGGAATAGGGTAAACGTCAACGAAGCATCACAGATATACAATTGGCTCCGAGATGAACCAATGCGATTGCTTGGAACTGTATTTGAATGGTAATATAAATGTTACATGTAGGACACGGTATCCGTGGCTAAGTCCTATCTCGTTATTATAACGTTAACACACGGGCACGAAAACATGCACATTTTCATATAGGAGAATTTATGTCAGACGTAAGATTAGGTTTTATCGGTACAGGTGGCAACATGAACCGTCATTTGAGGGAATTAACCCAAATAGGTGGCAACACATTCGTTGCCTTCTGCGATATTGTAATCGAAAAGGCAGAACGTGCCGTTGAGCAATATGGTGGCAAAGCTTATGCGGATTATAACGAGATGCTTGCAAAAGAGGAATTAGATGCGGTTTACATCTCTATTCCACCGTTCGCACACGGTGCACCTGAAAAGGCTGTTGTCGCTGCAGGATTGCCGATGTTCGTTGAAAAACCTGTCCACATGGATGCGGACGATGCAAAGGAGATTGCTGAACAAATAGAGGACAAAGGTATCATAACCGCTTGTGGGTATCAGGAACGTTACCTTGACATTATTGACAAAGCACAAGAACTACTTGCATCACGACGCGTTGGGTTTTTCATGGGATACTGGATGGGTGGCATGCCCGGTGGATGGTGGCGTGATAAGGCAAAATCTGGTGGACAACTCATGGAACAGACAACACATGAATTTGATATGGCACGCTATTTATTTGGCGAAGTAAAAACCGTCTATGCCGTTGCAAGATACGACCTGATTCCAGATACCGATTACGATATTGAAGAAGCGTCTGCCGTTTCTCTGCAATTTGAAAGCGGTGTCTTTGGCATCATGTTCTCTGCGTGTTTTACTACAAACGGACTCCGTCGTTCCGGGTTAGATATCTTCTGTGAAGATGGATCATTGGAATATCATTTGCGGCGTGCACTTGTGCTTTCCACTAAAGATGGGGCAGAAACATGGAAACCCGAAAATAACTGTACGATTGACATGGACAGCACATTTATTGAAGCAGTTCGGACCGGGGATGGTAGTGCGATACGGTCTCCGTATGCTGATGCTGCGAAAACTGCCATATTGTCTATTGCAGCAAATCAATCCTTGGAAACAGGTGACCCTGTCCATTTGACGTAAATACCTATTATAATTGGAATACAAATGTCTACCCAAATTAGTCTTCCCATAACCGGTATGCACTGTGAAAACTGTGCTACAACAATCACCCGAAATCTCTTAGATATGGAGGGTATTCTTGGTGCGGATGTCAGCATTGCAACAGACCATGCGGCAGTAACCTATAATCCATCTGCTCTCAGCGAAGACACGATCATTGACAAAATCCGATCGCTCGGATTTGACGTTATTGATGCTGATTCGGAAGCATTTGTCCGCGCTGAAGAGTTAAAACGACAAAAAGTCCAATTCATAGTTGGATTACTTTTTACTCTTCCGCTGTTCCTACTCAGCATGGGTAGAGATATGGATATAATCGGGGTGTGGACACATGCATCTTGGGTCAATTGGGTAATGTTTGCATTGGCACTACCAGTACAAGTCTATGTCGGTTGGGACTACTACGTCGGCAGTGTAAAGTCGTTGCGTAATCACACAGCAAATATGGATGTTCTGGTTGCAATGGGTTCATCTGTTGCCTTCCTATATAGTGTCGTTGTCATGAGTGCACCTATATTTAATCTACAAGGTCTCGGAACTCACGTATATTTTGAAACAGCAGCAGTCATCATAACACTCATTAAACTTGGGAAACTATTAGAGGCACGTGCAAAAGGACAAACAAGTGCTGCCCTTAAAAAACTGATACGCCTTTCTCCAAAAACAGCGTGTGTCCTTATGTATGGTGAAGAACAGCAAATCCCAATAGAACAGGTAGTCGTTGGTGATTTGCTCCTTGTTCGTCCCGGTGAAAGTATTCCCGTTGATGGTCTCGTGACCGAAGGTTCAAGTGCAGTAGACGAAAGCCTATTTACCGGAGAAAGTCTACCTATAGATAAGACTGTAGATGACACCGTTGCCAGTGCGACAATAAATCAGAGTGGTATGCTAACCATTGAAGCAACGCGGGTAGGTTCTGAAACATCTCTTTCAAAACTTGTCCAGTTAGTCCAAGCAACGCAACAGAGCAAAGCACCTATCCAGCGTACGGCGGATGCAGTCGCAAGCGTTTTTGTTCCGGTCGTCTTAGGTGTCGCTGTTTTGACGTTCCTCGTATGGTGGTTTTTCGTAGGAGAAGGATTTACACCTGCAATGCTCAGATTAGTCGCAGTTTTAGTGATTGCATGTCCATGTGCGTTAGGACTTGCTACACCGACTGCTATTATGGTTAGCACAGGGATTGGTGCACATAGAGGCATCCTGTTTAGGAACAGTGAAGCGTTAGAACATGTTGGGGCATTGTCCCGGATTGTACTTGATAAAACTGGCACCTTGACACAAGGACAACTCACATTGACAGACATTATTACGGACGATGGAGATGAAAACCGATTACTTCAATTAGCAGCTTCTGCTGAACGCGGTAGTGAGCATCCCATCGGTAAAGCAATCGTCCTCGCTGCAAAGGAACGCGAAATTGAGACCACTGTCCCTGCTGAATTCACTGCTGTTGCTGGTAACGGTATCATTGCACAACTTGAAGAGAAAAACATAATCATAGGTAATCTGTCCCTAATGGAACAACACGAAATATCGGTTAAGGATTTAGAAAAAGACGCAGAACGGCTACAATCAGATGCTAAAACGGTATTGTGGGTAGCAATAGATTCCAAGATAAGTGGACTTCTTGCAGTTGCAGATACAGTCAAACCGGATGCAAAGGCTGCTGTGGCAGAAATCCGACAACTCGGTTGTGAAGTAACAATGATGACGGGGGACAACCAAAACACAGCAAACGCTATCGCAAAAACTGTGGGGATTACCGATGTTATGGCAGAACTACTTCCTGAAGATAAAGCTGCTTCCGTGAAATCCGCACAGGAAGATTCGGACGGTTTCGTGGCGATGGTGGGAGATGGAATTAACGATGCACCTGCATTAGCACAAGCGGATGTCGGTATGGCACTCGGCACTGGGACCGATATAGCAATGGAAACAGCGGATTTGACCTTGATGCACGGTGACCTTCGTGCAATTCCCGATGCTATCCGACTTAGCCGTGCTACCCTCCGTACGATAAAACAGAATCTATTTTGGGCATTCTTCTATAATGTGTTATTGATACCTATTGCTGCGGGTGTGTTATATCCGCTTGTGTTCCTACCATCAATGCTACGTGATTTACATCCAATGCTTGCAGCGTTTGCAATGGCGTTTAGTAGTGTGTCTGTTGTGTTGAATAGTTTACGGTTGCAATTAAGACAATTGTAATACACAATCTTATTTACGGAACAATTATACAATCTACTGCATTTAACACCTGTTCCACCGTAATCCCATCAATCACGGCACAACTACCAGCACCACAACCACCCGGATTCCGTCCCGGATGACACGGGTTACATCCTAAATCTAAGCCACTCTGCACAACTACATGCTTGTCCCCATAAGGACCACTACGAATATGATTTGTTGAACCGAAAAGTGCAATCACAGGCGTTCCTACAGCAGCAGCAATATGCATTGGACCAGTGTCATTACCAATGTAGACATCACACGCTCTAATCAATGCTGCTACCTCCCTTAAATTATGTGTTTCAACAAGTATTGGTGAAGTGGTCATTGAATCCGCAACTTGTGCTTGGAGTTCCCGTTCATTTGGACCCGCAAAAAGTAAAATTGAAACGTCTTTTTCATCTAATAAGGTGGTTGCGAGTTGCACATATTTCTCTGCACTCCATAGTTTGTATTCCCAATTTCCTCCAGGATGAATTCCTATCAACAATCTTTTGGATGTAATCCCTGTTTCATCAAGAAAACATTGAGCTGTCGCAAGTTCTACCTCAGTCAATTGTAACTGAGGATATGCATCAGTTGTGTCAATACCTTGCTTGCTGAGAACTTCAAGATACCGAGTAACAGCATGTCGTTCTCTATCTCCTCGTACCAACCCCCAATGTTCCGCGCCGACACATCTCGCTATGAAACTATCACGTAGATTCACAACAAGGTCATATTTTTCACGACGTAAAGCTTTGATTAATTTTATCCTGCCTTTCAAACCAGCATGTTCGCCTCGGTTGTCGTAGACAAGGCTTGCATCAATTTGGGGATCGTTAGCAAGAAGGTCGTACGCATTTGGTCCAACGAGAAAGGTGATATGGGTATCTGGGAAGTGTGATATGAGGGGTTGGATAACAGCGGTGGAAAGGACTGCATCACCGATAAAACTGAAACTGAAAACAAGGATTTTTTTCATTGTTAAGACAGAGGAATGGATTCAATCAGGTCAACCGCAGTAGTTAAACCATCTTCAGATTCCATCTGTGTGCCTATGGTTTTTGCGCGTTCAGTCATTGACGGTGTTTCCATAACTTTTTCAATCCGTTGTGCAAGCTGTTTCGCAGTGAGTTTACGTCGAGGTAGACTCTTCGGTGCAACACCCAAGTCATAAACCAACTTTCCCCAATAGAATTGATCAGTAATGTGTGGCACAACGACAGATGGCACTTTGGCACGACAAACTGAAGCAGTTGTTCCCGCGCCACCGTGATGCACTACGCACAGTGCTTGTGTGAACAGCCATTGATGCGGAACATACTCTGCACAGTAGATATTCGGATTAGAATCCTGTGTGCCTAACTGACCCCAACCCGCTTGGATAATAGCACGTTGATCTGTCATTTTGATTGCTTTAACTAATATCTCCGTTGTCTCTTTCCCATCACTTCCTCCCATTGATCCAAACGTAATGACGATTGGTGGAGCACCATCAGATAAAAATCCTGTGAGTTCAGATGGTGGTTCATAAAGCGGTTGACCAAGATGCCAAACACCTGTAAATTTGTGGTTCGGTTCAAAAGTAATTTGTGAACAAAGGGATGGAGATGCTGCGATAAGGTTCAGATACGGGGAATACATCTCGTCAGAAGCCATAAAAGCCCTCGGTTTCCCACCGACAGAGGCGATAAACTGGTTGAAAAGCGGATCAACAGAATATTTGAGCCTTAACCTTACTAACTTCCATACGATGCTGTTGAACGTCCGACTCCAATTAGGAAACGGATATGGGGCTTGGTCAGGGGTTTTTATGAAGCCGGGGCAATACGTCACTGTAATCCACGGAATACCATTTTTGATGGAAGCCTCTTGAGCGGGGATGTCAACGGAATGACATATTACTAAATCATAATCTTTCATCGCTGCAAGACAATCGTTATACCACTTTTCTCCACGTTTTATAACACCTTCTTTGGCAATTAGCAACAACGGAGCCATAGGGTCACGCATTGCAATCATAGTGTCCATGGTCTGATGGAATTCTGCTAAATCAAAAGCAACGCCAACTTCGTAGAAATCCGCACCAATCTCAACAATCCTGTCTTTATAGATTGATGGTGCACACACACGCACCTGATGTTTATTCTTTAGCAGCCGTTCAGCGAGTGCTAATAGAGGATACACATCCCCTGTTGTTCCCCAAGCAGCTATGGCTATTTTCATTTTCTACTCATTTCTACCGTCGTCATGGCAGTATTCCAAACCATTTCAATAGGTAGTTTTTTGGTGCATTCCCAACCGATTTTGCACTTGTGTGCACTACAGGGCCAGCACGGCATATCTCTCCTGACGACAGTTGCGTTTTCACTCATTGGATGCCATGCAACATGGTCAGTAGGACCGAATATCGCTATAGTTGGTATATCCAAAGCTGCAGCAAGATGCATCGGACCGGAATCATTACACACAAACAGGTCACAACAATACAGCACTGCTCCTAAATCACGAATTGTCTCTGGTGCGTAAACAATAGAATCTGACTGCATCTCCTGCTGAATTTTGTGGGTTAATTCTGCTTCATTAGGACCCCGTAAGAGAAGTATGTTGGCGTTATATTGTTGAACGAGTCTGTCTGCAAGTTCGGCATACTGCCTTTCGGGCCACCGTTTGTCAAAAGAACTTCCTCCTGGGTGTATGCCGATAAGAAATGTATCAGTATTGATACCTAAAGACGCAATGTGTGTTTCAGCCCTCTTAATCTCATCAGGTTGAAGGTTGAAAACAAGTTTGCGTTCACTTTCACCTTGACAAATTAATCTTACTAAGTCCAAGTTTCTGTCTACTTCATGTGTTTCACCTTTTCGGTATCTTCCGCGCCACGCATGCGTTAATGTTGATTTAAACCTTTTCTGAAAACGACCTAAGCGATAGGTACCCCCTGAAAGAAACGCAAATAAATGGGACAATGAAGCGGTCTGCATCGCAACTACGAGATCAAACTTCTCTTTACGTAAATAACGCATAAAATGAATCTGCTCAGACAATTTTTGATGTTCTCCACGTCGGTCAAACACAAGTACTTTATCAACATCAGGATTTCCTATTAACACAGGGGCATTAAGTGGTCGTGCCAATACCGTAATATCTGCTGATGGATAGTTCTGTCGCAACAAAGCAATTGCAGGAGTTGAGTTCAGCAAATCACCAATACCATCTGTGCGGATAATAAGTATCTTATCAATGTCACGGAGGATCTCTCCGTTGTGAGAACTACTCAAAGTCATGTGTTTTTCCTACAGCAGTGAGATAAAACTAATGGCAATTATAACACACATTTGAGAATATGACAATCTCTCAGACGGTTTCACTATTTTTTGCAAAAAGAAGAATGGAACACCATGCACAAGACTTCGGAACTAATATTTGACTGTGAATTGTTTGTCTTGTATTCTCATTGGATTTTTCTTCCGTATAAAAAGGTTACCGTTTTGTGTCTAATTTCTGCATAACGGTAACTTTTGGTATTTTTCACTGGTTTTAGTTCCTGTCTGGGTTTATGGGTTGTTTTCATCGGTTTTTTTGAATATAAAAAAAAGAAAAACGGTAACCTTTGTTCTGCTTGATTTATGTCTATTTTATGTCTATTTTTGAATTGTCTAATATTCTGTCGGAGGTCGCTTTGCTCGCTCCGACCTACGAATACGGTTATGTTGGATATGTATGTGGTTGTGTTTTTCATAGTGATAGTATTATAACACGTGTTGTTGAGGGTTGAAAGGGGTTGTGGATTTTGGAACAATATATATCCAATATGTTTTATGTAGTTTTCAGTTTTCAGTTTTTTGTCAACATCGAGAAAATAAGCATGCCAGCATGAAAGCTGGTTTAGTTGAATGCAAAAATATTTACACACCCTAATTTTTTGAGGACTTGCCAATGTCAATAAACAATGCTATAATGTGTCATAAATCCATGCTTATGTAATGTATATGAAAGTGAAAGCGATAGATTATGAAACAGATATTGACAATTGCAGGTTCGGATTCAGGAGGGGGTGCTGGCATACAAGCAGATATAAAAGCGATTTCTGCAAACGGGGGTTTCGCAATGTCCGCCATTACATCCGTAACAGCACAAAACACAGTCACAGTTACCGATGCTTTTGACTTGCCGATTTCATTGATTGAAGCACAGTTGGATGCAGTCTTTACTGACTTTGACGTTGCCAGTGTGAAAACCGGGATGCTCTCATCATCTTCAATCGTTGAGACAGTAGCAAGTAAATTGCGTGAATATACCCCAAAGTCAATCGTAGTTGACCCAGTGATGATATCCAAAAGCAAGTTCCCTCTCTTAAAAGCTGAAGCAATCAACAGTCTTAGGTATGCGTTAATTCCACTTGCGACAGTTATCACGCCTAATGTTTATGAGGCAGAACTGCTGGCAGAACAAGAAATTCAGAACACAGAAGATGCGAAAACTGCTGCGAAAAAGATTGCTCAACTTGGTTGTCATTCAGTACTTGTAAAAGGAGGACATCTTGGTGGAGAAAAGGCTATAGATGTCCTTTTTTGTGATGATGACTGGTCATTATTTGAAGCAGATCGGATAACGACTAAAAACATGCATGGGACAGGATGTACCTATTCAGCAGCGATTGCAACATATCTGGCACAGGGAAAGGATTTAATAGATGCTATTCATTCATCGAAAACTTATATTACAAATGCTATACAACACGCATTAGATATTGGGGAAGGACATGGACCAACAAATCATTTCTATTTTTTAACCTAACTTAAAGAGGCTTACGACCCGAAAAACCGCTCTCTACCTCATGCCAATAACGGATCTCTCTTTCACCATACCGCCAGCAGAGATACACCTCTTTACCATCACGAATATGTGGAAAATCAATTAAGGCAGGATCAAGTCCTTTGAGGTGGCAACCACGACGTTCAATTCCATGAACAATCTCTCTAAACTGTTCACCGATTTGCATTAGTAGAAGAGCGTTTTTGTGTCCACCGTTATAGGGAACTACTTCAAAAAAAGGTGTGAGTTCACCATGCAGTTTTTCCAATTTCTCCTGCAGTTCTATGAGTGTTGAGATATCTCTAATTAGTTCCGGTATACATTCGTTCGCTTCTTCAACAGAAAAGTATTTTTTCTCTTGCATTTGTATGTCTCCTTTGTTCTTCTAAGACTTTATATGAATTCAAGGAAGATGTCAAGCATCTAATTTCAGTTAGTGATATGTAGTAAAAAATGTCATAAAAGTAGTAGACACATTCCGTGTGCTGTAAACAACTACAATTAACCTTATATGGAAGCAATTGAAACAAAATCTGCTGAGGAGCAGAATCATAATGTTACACGTGCTGCAGGTATTGTCAGCATCGCTGTGATGGGATCTCGGATCCTTGGACTTGCGCGTGAAACAGCAATCGGATACTACTTTTCTGCGAAGATTAGTGCGGATGCGTTCTACCTTGCTTTCCGTATCCCAAACTTCCTTCGCGATCTGTTTGGTGAAGGTATATTAAGCAAGGCTTTTATTACCACTTTCATTGCTACAGAAGCGGAAGATGGAGAAGAAGCTGCTTGGAATCTGACAAACCGCATCTTTAATTTGGTAGCTCTTGTTTTAATCTGCATTGTAGGATTAGGTATTGTTTTTTCACCTACTGTTGTTGATGTGTTGGCACAACACAATTTTGACAAAGAATTAGATTATACCGAACATCACGGATTTACAAGTAAAGTAGAACTCGCTATTTATCTCACACAGTTAATGTTTCCTTATTTGCTATTCGTTTCACTGGCTGCAATCGCAATGGGATTATTGAATAGCAAGGGAAAATTTGGTATCCCCGCATGTGCCTCTTCCTTCTTTAACCTGAGTTCGCTTATTATTGGGATAGGTGGCTACTATCTGTTTCCAATAAAAGAAATGCATCCAGTCACAGGAATGGCTATCGGTGTAACCGTCGGTGGAATTGCTCAATTTCTAATTCAAGTGCCATCCATGTATCGCATCGGTTATCGGTATCGTCCGCTCTTGAGTCTACAAAATCCGAGGGTGCTTCAAGTTATCAATTTGATCGGTCCTGCCGTCTTAGGTGTCGCAGCAGTACAAGTAAATCAACTAACAAATACATTCTTTATCACATCAGATTCCGCTTGGTTGACGTGGATAAGCAGAGCTTACCGAGTTGTACATCTTCCCATTGGCATATTCGGGGTTGCGATTTCAACAGTTGCACTCCCACAACTTGCGAAGTTTGCAGCTGAAGGTAACACGCAGAATTTTCGCAACTCACTCTCTTATGCACTACGTCTGCTATTTACTGTGACAATCCCTGCCAGCATCGGTCTCATGATGTTATCTGAACCGATAAGTAGGTTGCTATTCGAGTGGGGTGCCACTGTCCCTGAGGACACATTTCAAACGGGAGGATTGTTGTTTGTCTATGCGTTCGGTTTATGCGGGTTTTCCGCTCTCAAGATAGTTACTGATGGATTTTATGCATACAAAGACATTCGTGCCCCCGTCATCGTCAGCATTTGTGCGGTTGCACTTAACATCTTTCTCAATTACATATTTATCTTCCAGCAACTATTTTTCGATCCAAGAGCGGTGGTGTTTTCAACTGTTCTAACTGTAACATTGAATAGTGCTGTCTTACTGTATTTGCTCCGCCGTAAAGTTGGACGATTAGGACTAAAATCTCTTGTTCCATTAGCATATAAAATAGCAATGGCATCTGTAGTGATGGGGGTTGTGTGTTGGATAACTAATGGATTTATTGAACAGGATTTACTTGGGACCGAGGGAATTATTCAACGTATCGTCAATGTTTTTGTACCAATTGCGTTCAGTATGTTGGCACTTGCAGGAATGTATAAGGTCTTGAAGGTCGCAGAATTTGATGATATATTGAACACATTTAAACGAAGATTCCGCAATTAATTGTAAAAATTAAAATTTATTGGAAAGAGGGTTTATGTTAACAAAACGTATTATTCCATGTTTAGACGTTCGTGCTGGCAAAGTTACCAAAGGCATCGCTTTTAAAGGTAATGTTGATGTCGGTGATCCAGTGGAGATGGCACGGTTCTATTATGAAAGCGGTGCAGATGAACTCGTCTTTTACGACATCACAGCAAGTAACGAACGGCGCGACATTATGATTGATGTTGTATCTGCGGTTGCCTCCGAAATATTTATTCCGTTTTCTGTCGGAGGAGGCTTACGTACACTTGAAGATATGCGACGTGCCTTACTTGCAGGTGCGGAAAAAGTAAGTATAGATTCTGGTGCAGTGCGAAATCCTGATATTATCTCTGAAGGTGCGCGAGCATTCGGAAGTCAGTGTGTTGTTTTGAGCATGCAGGTGAAAAAAGTGCCTAAGAGTGAACAGATACCGAGTGGATATGAAATATTTATTGATGGTGGTCGGAAACCTGTCGGCTGGGATGCTTTGGAATGGTCTGTTCGTGGCGTTGACTTAGGTGCAGGTGAAATCGTTGTGAATAGCATTGATGCAGATGGCACTAAGGCAGGATACGAATTGGAACTTACCGGTGCTATCGCTGACCTTGTGCCTGTCCCTGTTATTGCTTCGGGTGGGGCAGGAAATCCGCAGCATCTTCGAGATGTCTTTGTTGAGAGCAATGCGGATGCGGCAATTGTTGCCTCAATCACACACTACGGAGAATTCACGATTGAGGGTATCAAAACATATTTGGAAGATGAAGGTGTCAGCGTTCGAGATACGTGGTAGAATACCTAAGCGTATTTTGCCACAATTTTATTGCTGAGACGACTAAAATGATATATGGGTTGTGTTAATTTGCATGTCTGCAGACGGTAGTGTTTAATGAAGGTATTGTTAATATTATTCCATGTTTGATGGGAGATTATTAAATAAATTTGACATATCGTAGTTGTACATAATGTATGTGTGTGGTGCTGTATTTGGAAAAATTTATAAACACGCAATATTTGGCGGTATATTATAAAAAACGCAAAAAAGACTTGACATATTATTTTAATAAAGACTTGACATATTATAACTTTATACTGTATAATATCTATAAAGTGAAAAAGGGAAGCTGCAACTTCCCTTGAATAACCTTTATTACAAAACCGAAATCTATTCAAATTAGGGTTTTTTGCCATTAAGGCTTTTCGTAATTATACCTTGAAATTTCCCTTTTGTCAAGAATACCCCAAATTAATCAACAAAATTATGTTATCCGCTATTATATAACAAGCGGCAATTAAGGTGCCACGAATGGCAAACACCAAAGACTTAGCAAAGATCCACGGGGCAGCGTTTTACTTTGCCAATATCTCTCGTGATAAAAAGAGAATCGCGAAACACTTCCGCGTATCAGAACGCACAATAGATCGGTGGTCAAAAGAACCTGAATGGGAACATGCTTTGGAAGTGAGCGGTTACACTGGCACAAGATCGTTCACACAACCACCACGTCGTGACATTGCATCAAGTTCCAGAGACAAATACGACAAGGCGAGATCGCTTTACATAGAAGCACTTCAGGCAGGAGAACTTGAACATAAAATTGCTACGAAAGTTGGGGAAGCCATTGGACTTCCATCGTCAACTATACGGAGATGGGCAAAAAGACACAGGTGGCACGAAGATTATCAAGACAGTATTATGTCGAACACAGAAGTTGTAACCTTTACGGGTGTTTCGGGGACAACATACAAGTTTGAACCTTACATCTTCTCAACAGAATTTCCACCTATCGGGGCAGTATATCTATTCACCAAACGTTATCCTTCGGATGGAAAACTGATATATAAACCTCTATTTATTGGTGAAACAGAAGCGTTGACCGGTAGGTTTTGTGATCAAGATAAATTTAATTGTGTGAAGAGACAAGGTGGAAATATTATCTGTATCCACCGAGAGAAAATAGGATTTCTGCGTCGTCAAAAAGAAACTGATCTTATTACGGCACTCGACCCCATTTGTAATAAAGAGGATGTTAGACAAGTCATGTTATCCGAACCATCCGAAACTTACTTATACAAGCGATCCAATGTAAAAACCAGTAATTCAGAGGAAGTTAAACGTAACCTCGTAACAAGGCAATCTAATGCCAAAAGGAGAAATACAATGCTTATAGCAAATGAAAATAACAACGAAATACTTGACCTCGCAGTGAAAATTGATCTGGAAAATAAGCGACACAATTCAACAATAGATCAACTCGTTGATGAATTATTGGTTGTTGCACAAAGGGCAGAAGATCCAAGCAGTGATGTTAACTGGACACCAGAACAGTTTGCTAACGAGAAACTAAATGAACAACTCCGAACTGAATATCAAAACAATCATGAGGCTTACACCGACGATATATACAGGTTGGGTGCAGAAATAATGAATTTTACACAAGGATGGAACTTAAAATGTATTCCTATGGTAAAGCACATATTCTGGGCATCTGGAAAACATAGGTTATTTGGCATCAACCTTTTTTCAAATCGACCCAGACTTGCTGTCTTTTACATTAAGAAAAATGGTGTTATTACACAGGAAGATGTGGAAAAGTTTGTACCTAATCACGATCTCACCGCTTTTCCACAGTATTCACAGTTGAGATTTCAACCTGATACACCACTAACCGATCTACATGCACTTTTTGAAGAGGTTTACTCACGAAGGAAAAACCAGTAATGTAGGGTGATCCACAAGACTTTAAAAAATTGTCCAAAATTTACTAACTATAATAAAAAGGAGAAAACAATGTTGACCATACCAAATCTTAAACAGAGAACAGGTGTTGCTAACCCTTTTAAAATAAATCGCTATCACATAAATATCGTAGTCAATAATCAACTGGCAACAACAAAAATCGACCAAATATTCATTAATCCAAATGACTTTATAGTTGATGGTGTTTATATTTTCCCTGTTCCGGATAATGTAACATCTACAAACTTAGTACTTTCAATTGATAGTGAACCTGTAAAAGGAGAATTATATTCAAAAAGGGACGCACGTGATATTTATAGATCAAGTGCTCATTTGAGTGATAATGCTGCAATCCTTGAACACCTTGGGACGCGGGCGTTTGTAGTGGAAGTGCCTAATATTCCAGCCAAAAGCGAGCGACGCATTCAATTTGAGTATTCACAGATTGTTGACGTAGACAGTGATCTTGCTAAATACATTTATCCTTTATCGCTTGCGAAATCTGCTTATGGACCAATCGCAAATCTTGCTGTGGAAATGGAGATTGAAAGCGACCATGAACTTAGAACTATTTTCTCACCTGCACAAGATATAACCATTAACCGTAAAGATGACCGCCACGTCAGCATTAGTTACGAAGATGTGGATGTGGACCCGGACGATGATTTTCTCTGCTACTACTCTGTTTCAGACGATAATTTTGGGATTACACTTTTCACGCACCGAACCGAAGAGGATGAAGCTGGATATTTCATGTTACAGGTAACACCTAAATATGAAGTGAAGAAGACGGATATAATTGAGAAAGACTTCATCTTTGTGTTGGATCATTCAGGAAGCATGCAGGGGAATAAAATTGAACAAGCGAAAAACGCTCTTTGTCATTGTGTTCAGAATCTAAACGATGGGGATCGGTTCAACCTAATTTTGTTCAACTCGGAAATCATCTCTTTATCTGACAGACTGAATAGGCGCGAAGAATGGTTCGGGGGTGAAAGATCACTTCATTCTGCAGCTTTGTCTAACCAACTCATCGACGTGAAGGATGGACGTGAAATAGTTATTAACTATATTGAGAGTATTGAAGCAGGGGCACTAACAAATATCAATGATGCACTACTCACTGCGTTAGCTGATAAGCAGGATCCGAACCGTCCAAAGGTCATCGTTTTCCTTACCGATGGACGACCGACTGCCGGTGAGACGAACGAAGCACAAATCCTTGAAAATGTCGCAGAAGCAAATAGGAATCAATCTCGTATCTTTGTGTTCGGCGTAGGGTATGACGTGAACGTTCGTTTGCTTGATAAAATCGCAATGGACAACGGTGGGTCGCGTAACTATGTAGAACCAAATGAAAACATTGAAGATGCTGTATCTTCTCTTCTCCGTAAAATAAACGAACCTGTTCTCGTGAATGTTGAACTGAACTTCGGAGGGATAGTTACGAAAGATATGGTACCGGGAAAACTTCCAGATATGTTTCGTGGTGAACAGTTCACACTTTTGGGTCGCTATGAAGAGAGTGGTGATACTGTCTTGAAACTTCGCGGGAAAATCGGTATTGAACAACATGAATTCACCAAAGAAGTGAGTTTCTCAGAGCTGAAAACGGATCATGATTTTCTGCCACATCTTTGGGCACAACGACGAATCGCTGAATTGGTAGATGAGGCAGCACTCAATGGAAGTAGCAGAGAACTCGATGATGAAATTGAACGACTGAGCAGAAAGTACGGTGTACAAACAGCGTATACACAACACGAAGCAATAAACGATGGAACGCTTAGGAGGCAATTTCGTTCTCAGATTAGAGATGCTTACAGTAGGGACAAACCAACTGCAGATGCTGTTAGAGACATCAAGATGATGGAGGAAAAAAGACTTTCTCAGTACAGGATGCAGGATAGTCATACAAAACGGTTTGGACGTAAAACCTTTGATCGTATTAGCGATAAATGGGTGGATTTTGAATATGATGGTATTTCAGAGTGTAAAGTCATCGAATTTAACACTAATGACTTTTACTCGCTGATGAAACATATACCCGATTTGGCAAAGTGCACTAAAATTGGTCTTCCGATGATTATCTGTCACGCTGGCGTGAATTATGAGATTATTGAACCTAAGGCATAGCGAGTCACGATTAGCATACATAATAGGTGCGGTTTTATAGCCGCACCCAAAATATTTACAAAACTCTTTCTAATATCTCATAAAAACATACACAATAAAAGGAGACTTTCAAACATGAAACCTAAGATTGGGATAACATGCAAAATAAGAGATTTAGGTACACAATACTACATAGATGCAGTTAAAGCGTTTGGTGGAGAATCGATCCTATTTGCTGCGTTAGAGAAATCCACTGCACGACATCTGGATTCTATTCCTGAATACCTTGAACAAATTGACGGACTACTATTGCCGGGTGGTGGTGATATTGATCCGGGGCGTTATTCTCAGGAGCGGCATGAGTCTATCATGGGTGTAAGTAGATCTCGTGATGCATTGGAAATAAGGTTATACCAAAAGGCTTTAGAAGCGAACATTCCCGTTTTTGGTATTTGTCGAGGGATCCAAGTTATGAGTGTTGCCACTGGTGGGAATCTCATCCAAGATATAGCATCGTTATTCTCAGAAGAACCACTCAACCACAAAAAGAAAGTAACTGGAGAGGATTCACTACATGAAATTGAGATTGTCCCCCACAGCCGACTCAATGAGATTGTCAATGAGCATCATGCTAAAGTCAATTCCGCTCACCATCAAGCAGTAGATAGGGTTGGTGATGGATTGGTTGTGACAGCACGCACAGAAGCCGGATTAATTGAAGCCATTGAAATTCCTTCAAGACGATTTGTAATAGGTGTGCAATCCCATCCAGAACGGATGCTAAAAGAAACCGACCTTCGTGGACATGCAGAGAAGTTGTTTGAGGCGTTTATCAATGCATCTTCCTTTATAATGTAGTTGCTTTAAACATACGCAGTAAATCAAATTGCTTTCAGACATAACTGACAACGATTGTCAAAGGTTCAAATCTCATTAATGTGGTATTATGGGTTTACCTTTAAATACTATCCACTCCGCTTTAGCCTACCCACACGTTTCGCATATCTCTCAGCGAGATGGAAAACCCAGAAACCAAGCGGAATCAGAACAATTCCAATCACAAGCAGCAAGAGAAGATTCCCTGCTTGACTTTCAACCGAGGCATTTTCCAACATCGCTGCACGGATAGACCTCAGTGTATAGGTTGCTGGTGAAATCTTAGATAACGGTTGAAGCCATTCAGGTAATACCTCTATTTCATAATATATTCCAGATATTAGTAGCAGCACAGACTGCAGAATCCCTGTTGCTGCCTGTCCTTTTTCAGGTGAAAGTAGCGGAAAAATAGCAGCCATCAAACCTATCCCAATAAAGGATAGACTTGAAACAGCAACGGTTACTGCCATTGTAATCCAATTCGCGCTACCTAAATCAATGTGTTCTCCGAAAAAGAAAGGCATAATCGCTAAGACTAATCCTGTCCGTAATAACCCATACAAGATTGCGAAAAGACATGAACCGACAAGATGTGTGATGCGGTAAATCGGTGCCATGAAGGTATATTCTATCGTTCCCTCCCAACGTTCCCATGTTATTGCATCGCTAACCTCGCGCATCATAATGGATAGAAATCCCCAGATAAGTGCACCAATAACAAGGTAAAGTACATCCTGACTACTGCCCCGTCCGACCATTATTAAACCGATTGTTAGAGCGTTGACAATGGAATAACTGAAGAACAGTATTTCCCAATTCAAATACCGTTTCAACAGGTTAAAGTTTCGCTCAATAAAAGCGTATGAAATAACAGTTTCGCGTCCGATATTCAGCATCGGTTTAATCTTCCTCCTTTTCCAAATCTTTTCCAGTAAGTGCTATAAATACATCTTCTAAAGTCGATGTTCTATCATTTCGGGGTGGTACTTTCGCAATCAATTCCTTAACAGTCCCTTCAGCGATGAATTTGCCGTTATCAATTATAGCAATCCTATCACATAGCCTTTCTGCTTCTGTCATATCATGTGTTGTAAGAACAATAACAGCGTTTCTTTCATCTCGGATCTCCTCAATGAAGGTTTGCACATCTCGTTTAGATTTGGGGTCAAGTCCGGTTGTTGGTTCATCAAGGAGTAGCAGCATTGGGGTTGTGAGAAGTGCACGTGCAATTGCGACCTTCTGTTGCATACCACGCGAGAGTTGTTCCATCTCTTCGTCCATCCGCTTTGCTTCAAAACCGAGTCTCTCTAATATGGCACGTGCCCTCTTTGTGGCTTCCGCAGCTGATATACCGTATAACCGTGCAGCATATACCAAGTTCTCTGCTGAAGAAAGACGTTTAAAAAATGATGCTTCAACCGAAACACGGTTCATTATGCGTCTCACCTTCATGCTATGTGTCACCACATCATCACCGAAAACCTGTATGCTCCCAGCATCCGGCAAAAGTAGCGTTGAGATTAGACGAATTAGAGTTGATTTACCGGAACCGTTAGCACCGAGTATTCCGTATATTTCACCGATGTTGACATCAAGTGAGATACCATCAACAGCACGAATCGTCTCTTTCTCGCGCTTGAACAGTCTGCGTATCTTTTGATGAAAACGAAGTTTTTCATCTGATTTCTTCGTGCGATGAAAATGTTTTGCAACATTACGGACAGTTAATCCATATATGGGTGCTTTCACATGCAATCCTTCCATAAAATTGAATGATATGTAAAAAAATTGACATTTCCTATCAAATCCTATAAATTATACCTAATTTCTATCGGAATTTTACACTCTATTTTTCACTGGTAAGAGACAACCGATTTAATTCTGCAGACACGCAAAGGAGACAAACATGCAAGCATCAAACGGAACAAACCTTCAGGATAATCAACCATTCCGCGTTGGATTTCTTAATGTAGATTCTTATTCACATATGCCGTTGTGGGCACCCGCCATTAACCCAAGAGTTGGGCAGAAAGATACACCCTTCACGGGAATGCGTATAACACATTGTTGGGACATTGAATACGATAAAGCGAAAGCAATTGCAGAGTCTTACGGTTGTGAAGTTGTCAAGAATTTTGATGACATGGTAGGCAAGGTAGACGGTATTATTTCCGGTGGTTACTATAACCATCCGTGGAACCACATTCTGCATGAACCCTATCTTGAAGCAGGTTTACCGAACCTTATCAATCGTCCATTTGCCAATTCACTCGCCAAAGCCCGTAAAATGGCGACCTTAGCGGAAAAACATGGGGCAACAATACTTGTCCCTTCAAGTCACGAACATAATGATCCAATATCACGTGCTAAAGCTTTTGCAAGTGACAAACAGATTATCTGCTATACTGCCACGAACTCTTTTGATGATTATCCTACACACGGAATTCACGGTATCTATATGGTGTGTAAGGCAATCGTTGAGGCAGGAAATCCTGTTGTGTCCGTAGCATATCAAGCGGATAGTTGGCATAGTCCACCCGGTGTCATCACTTTGGAACACATGAGTGGTGAAGGACACCAATTTTATGGGACACTCCATCAAGTGAGTGGTTCATGGGGTACTGTACAGATTCACACACACGCTGCTTATGGAGGTGAAAACTTCAGAATTCACACAGGAACTGGTTATCCATTTGACCAAACAGAGATTTGGCTACCGACAATTTGGGCATTTCAAAACATGGCACTGCACAACGAAATGCCACAGACCTATGGTCAGATAATGCATAAGACCAACGTCTTTCTCGCAGGATGGAAATCTATATTAGAAAATGATGGAAAACCTGTGAAACTTACTGAGATTGATGAAACCTGGGAGGCTCCTGTGGAACTTCCTAACCATCCTGACCACAACACAGTAGCACTATTCCAAAAAAGGTTTGGAGACGGTTCAATATAGACATTAGAAAATATGCCAAAATTTTATCTCCAATATTATAGTGTCATAAGGAAACACCTCCTCACTACACTTATATATTGGAGATAAATATGTCAGCATAACCTAAACTATCTATTTATACTTTTTAACATTTGCCCAAGTCGTTGTAAGTTTACCGTCTGCGTCAACAGCAGCAGCACCGGGATTCATACTGAATTCAATATCCTTTTCACTCAAGGCACGGTCCCACACCATAACTTCATCAAGGACACCGTTGAACTTTTGACCTGTTGCTCCCCAGGAACCAACCATCGTATCCCCCGCAGTTCCTTTATACAGAGATTTACCTTGATCTTGAGCTTTCTGTTCGCCATTGATATATATTCTTCTGGTATTCGAAGCGGCATCACACCAGAAACAGATATGTGCCCACTCGTCGGCTTTAACTGCGGCAGCAGCGTCAAGGTCATTACCGTAAAACCCCATTCGGACGGTACCATTATTGTAAATACGGTAGTGCAGACTTGTGTTTCCCGCATTAACTTGCGTCTGTGAGAAAACACATTGTTGATCACCCCCAGCCAACATCGGTTTTGCCCACAATGTAACAGTAAAACTCTTATCGTTTAGTGGAATATGCGGTGCTTTAACCTCTGCATTCTCGCTGAACTTTAAAGCATCTCCGACTTTACCCTCAACAATATCCGCAGCGCCAACGATTTCTCCATCGTTTCCATGTGGCGAATGATCCTCAACCGCATTTCCTTTGACGTCATCAAAGGAAAAATAAAGAAGCAACTCCTCGTCTCTTAAATCAAATGCTGTTGCGTAAAAAGGCAACATCAAGAATCCTGTGAGAATGATTAGTGATAATATCATTCGATACATTGAAATTCCTCCTCATACATATTTGTTTATATATGATTCCAACATATCACACCGACTAAAATATGTCAACAGTTTTTTAACGAAAAAACTGAAGCAGGGAAAGTGGACTTCCAAGTATGTGTTGAACCTACGCAAATTGACGATTCCAATCATGATGGGATTTTGCAACAGTCTCAGGATTTTTCTCGCTCCGAGCAACAAAACCCGGCACATGAGCACGTCCCGTAGGAAGACCTATTTGACTATACCGAGTATCAACACTCCATCTGACGGTATTACCACGGTTCGGAAGTCCACGGTGGACAACCCGTTCATTCGTTAGTAGTATATCTCCAACATCAAGTTCAGCAGTTACGACTTCACCGGACGGCAAATCCGTTTCACTGATACCTTTACCACCGGTATGTCCGAGTGTCGGTGCTTGATAGTTATGGTCAATAAGATTGTAAAGGTGTGAACCTCGAATCACTTGCATGCAACCATTCTCTTCGTATGCTCTAACCAATGGCAGCCAGACATTCACAACCAATGTCTCTCCAGCCTCCTCGGGTATGAGATATGCAAGGTCTTGGTGCCACGGAATCACTGTTATGTCCTGATTAGGTAGTTTCGCACGAAAGTTATACTGCGGATGAGCAAGTATTTCCTGACCGATGACTGATCCAACCACATCAAGCAATTCGGGTGCAGTTCTGAGGATAAACATACCCGCAGTTCGTATTTTCTGATGACTGAAACTATTCCGCCAAATCCAATTCGGATCGGTACATTCCTGTGAAACCATACCTAATCTTGTTTCAAAAGGTTCGTTATCAAAAGTTTTTGATGAATCAAGGATACCCTCTTTAACTGCAGCTTGAGTACCTTCCTCTACCTTTTGTGATAATTCATCCATCAAAGGTTGTAGTGCTTGTTGAGGGAGTACGTCTTTTACAAGTAGGAATCCATCATCAAGGAATTGTTGTTTTTGTTGTGGTGTTATACCTGCTTGTTTGCGTGTTTCCGATTCACTTTGTGTAGACATGGGAAATCTCCATATTGCGTATTTATGATGTGGTTCCCAGTAACGATGCTGACCCTGTATCCAGATACACTGTGCAATCCTGATGTCGTTGCAAAATAGAGGCAGGGTGCATCGGTGTTATATCTCCATTTATGCAATTGCGAACTGCTTCCGCCTTACGTTCATCTGGTACAGTGCATATTATCGTCTTAGACTTCATAATATGACGAATGGACATTGAGATTGCATGGGTTGGAACATCATCTAAACCGTTAAACCATCCTTCTCCAACCTGTTGCTGACGACATGCTTCATCTAATTCAACGACAATATATGGATCTTCTGTCTCAAAATCAGCAGGTGGGTCATTGAACGCAAGGTGTCCATTTTCACCAATACCCACAAATGCAACGTCTATTTGATGTTGAGAAATGATACGGTTAAGTCTGTCACATTCTGCTTGAGGGTCATCTGTTTCACCATTCAGAAAATGCACCGTTCCCGGTTGAACGATGTCAACTAACCGTTCCTGTAGATATTTGCAGAAACTGGCAGGATGTTTCACTGAAATCCCGATGTATTCGTCCAGATGGAACATCGTTGTCTTAGTCCAGTCAATTGAGCTATCATTAGTCAAGGCATTTAGAAAATCAAATTGTGATGCACCTGTAGCAACGATGAAACTGGCCTGTCCGTTGGTATTAATTGCCTCACGTAACTTCGCGCTTGCCGCGTTTGCAGCTGCGATACTGGTTTCCTGTTTTGTTTCTGCTTTGAAAATATTCATAGTATTAGATCAAGTTTTTCGCTTGCAAAATGCGGACAAAATCTTTTTTCCAACTTGGGGAAAGAGCAGGTAATTTTCTGGCTTTTGCTATCTTTTCGTGGTTGTTCGTATCAAAATAACGTAGACTGAGAATCTCTGTGACACTCATCGGTTCCGATGCAACATCAATACGTGAGATTGTATCACCCGCAGTGATTTCACCTTCTGCTAACACCCGGAAATAGAATCCAACGAGACGGCTTTCCAAAAACTGTTTCGGAAATTCTGACATTCTCATTTTGTACCCTAATTTGAAGCAGGGAACTCGCGGTTGTGTGATTTGGAGTTGGACATCTGAACCTATCTGGAAAATATCACCGATGTGGACTTCCTTCTCTAACATTCCTTCAACAGTGAGATTTTCCCCGAATTGTCCATACGATAGGTCGTCTCTGTTTAACTGTCGTTTCCAATATGAATAATGTTCTATCGGATAACCGTAAATGGCTTTATAAGTGCCGCCATGCACCTTCAAATCGCCTTGTCCATCACCATCAATGTTCTTTTCTCTGAGCATTACCGAACCTAACACCGGTTCCTTGAAAATACCGGTATGGACAATTTTTCCATTGTATTCAATCGGTTTCGGTTTTGAAACGTTAATGGATATGAGTTTCATCATGCGGTTTAATATATATGTTTCCATAGCATGTGTCAACGTAATTTAAGTTGATGTAGTTTAATATTTATGTGTTCTGTAGTAACAACCTTGAATCAACGCCAAATGCATCTTTGGCATTTGTCAGAGCACGACCGTGAGATTGCATCTACAAGATCTCCGCACCAAAAGGCATATATTCTTTAAGAAATTATATTATTCCCACATAATGAATATATCAAGTTTTTTTCTGTTATGCACCTTTTTATCCTTAAAATTACGTCACTAATAATCGTAAGCCGATCTTTTGTGGAGGACTCCGATGGAAAGAAACGATTTTGAACTGGTTCGCAGTATCTTGTCTGGTGACGATTCAGCCTTCAGTGAATTAGTTGAAAAATACCAAAAGAGCGTTCATGCACTCGCGTGGCGGGAAGTAGGAGATTTTCAGGTAGCCGAAGAAATAGCACAAGATACCTTCCTCCAGGCATACAAGAAACTTGCAACATTAAAGAATGCACACCAATTTGCCGGATGGCTTTATGTAATCGCCAGAAACCTATGCAAGGACTGGCACAGAAGGAAGAAACCAACTATGCAATCTTTAGAAGCCACCAATAGAAATACTTTGGATCAATCCGCTTATGAACGCTTTGTAGAAGAACAACGTGAAAAAGCTGCTGCTGATCGACGGCGCGAGCTTGTGAAAAATCTATTGGACAAATTACCCGAAAGCGAACGTACTGTAATGACGCTATATTATCTTGGTGAAATGACATCCGAAACGATTAGTAGATTTTTAGGGGTTTCAGTAAATACGATAAGAAGTAGATTAAGACGCGCCCGAATGCGTTTGAAGGAGGAAGAACCGATGATTCGCGACACACTTGGGAGTGTGCAACTACCCAATAACTTCACTCAGAATATCATGGACCAGATTACTCACATCAAACCGACCCCTATTTCTAACGCAAAACCTTTATTACCGTGGGCTGCCTTAGGTTCTGCTGCCGTATTGGTCTTTATCCTGATGGGTGCAAGCAATCAATTCATAACCCATTTTCAAAAACCTTATAGCTTAGAAGCACAGTCCGAGACCAGTATCGAAATAATTAACGCTCCTGTTGTCCTTGATATTCAATCAGAAATCGATTCCCAGCGGAGAATAGGGAGTAATGCTCTTGCTAATAAAAATGGTGGTGCTGGACAACATGCTTCCGACACATTATCAGTTTCAGACCCAAATGATGAATCATCTAACATATCTGTCCTAACAGATCAATGGACACAAGCGATTGGTCCAGAAACTGGAAATGTCCATGAGATTTTTCTTACATCTAAAGGGGAACTCTATACAGTATCGCCGACAGGTATATATAAGATGACAGAAGATGAGTCCGGTTGGGTATTAATCAACAATACTGTTCCTGCAGAATTTTACTCTCAAATGCCGATGGCAGAATATAAAGATGTCTTATATATTGTTTCTTCTGATGAAATCTTCGCTTCAGCCGATGGTGGTGTAATATGGAAGTCTATAGGATTACGACCAAATGGATCTGTTATTGAATTACTTATAACTGACGATACGTTGTATATTGTTATGCACGATAAAATTTTCAGATCTATCGATGCGGGTAAACAGTGGACACCATTTAACGTTGGTATAAAAAATAGAGAAATCTTTGGAGCAACTGCTATTGGAAATACCATATTTATCGGAACAGATCGCGGTGTCTACCGGCTCAATTCAGACCAATGGGAACAGTTATCTGTAGGAACATTCAGATCAGTCAACTCTATAACTGTTTCTGATAATACATTATATGTATCAACAAGTCCCAATGACATAGACTTGACACCTACAGAGATGAAAACTAAGTTGATTAGGGAAATCATGCGGAATGAAAAATCTAACCGATGGGAACTTTTCCGTTCTGATGACTTAGGTGAAACATGGGATAAAATTACTCCGTCAAAAAGATCATTTATAGATTATTTTCCAATGGGTGGAAAGATAATTGCGATTGAGAAAACGTTGTTAGCAATAGGATCGATCAATATCTACCGTTCCAATGATAAAGGAGAGACCTGGACTAACCTTGGAATAGATGTAGATGCACTTTCTACCCCTAATTCATCAATTGTAGCAGTGAATGAAAACACGCTTTATAAGGAAAGTATATACAAATTGCAACGTTCCACCGATGGTGGAAAATCTTGGCACCCATTTATGAAAGGGATCATAGGCAGCAGAATAAAAGATGTGGTCGCATACAATGACCGACTCTACGCGCACGCAGGAACTGAGATTGTCCAGTCTTCTGATGGTGGAAATACCTGGACCAACCTACAAACGGAATCAGGAAAAGAGGGTAATTTTATATATCCAAATATGACGGTTGACAACAATACCTTTTTTGCAATTGTACGTGATGAGGGTAGTAGTACTCGTATCTGTAGTTTGGGATCAAATGGTAATCAACTTGTTCCAGTTCCAGAAATGCCTGCTGTCAGTGGAGATATCGCAAACAATAATTTTAATAATAGAGATAATAGTAGACATTATATAAATTTAAATTACAGTTGATTTCTGGCATAATAAAGAAAATTATGCTTTGGAGATTAACTCATGAACAAATATGATGAAATCAAGGATGATCCGGGTAAGTTCCAAAAACTAACGG